>Ga0214544_1004639_pt1 | contig 27429 bp, 8 predicted proteins | sample CNSS3metaG_FD_160074 | JGI IMG/M metagenome (GOLD analysis project Ga0214544, IMG submission 160074) | Root nodule microbial communities from cowpea collected in UCLA plant growth center, Los Angeles, California, USA - CNSS3 | ecosystem: Host-associated > Plants > Roots > Nodule | place: USA...
TATATAAACGAAAGTAAGTCTCTTGGTCGGTTTCTTTCTTAATCAAAACTTGTAATCCTGTGAATTTCATTAATCCTATATCAGAAGTACATTAGAAAGAAAATTGTATTCCTAACTTTTTTCAAGACAAAATAGGTTTTTGTAATTTTGTTAATAAAAAAATTCAAAATAATCATACTTATCTGGATAAAAAAAAAAATAGTTTATACATGGATATGTACTAGTTGTTTATCACTATTAATGTTACTCAAATAAATAGATAATTTGGTTATTATATTTTTAGAAGTAAAGTAAGGTGGTCCAATTTGCACAATAAGTTAAACTCCACATATGTAACAAAGTAAATTATTTATATACAAAAAAATAACTGTTTTGAAATCTGAGCCGATTGACCCAAACAAAGTTATTTTTAATATAAAAGAGTTCAAATATATTAAAAGACATTTAAAATGAGAAAATTTATTATTTTTGTGAAATTTTGACCACTTCTAACCCACAACTCCAGTCATTCTTAAATTAATATATCACATCACTAAAAAAATTATAATAAATAATTAAAGGGTTATTTAAATAATAAATTAGAAGTGAGTTAAAAAAAAAAGGTCAAAATATTTTTTTTTTTCGAAACACATTAACGTTGTCTTTATTTAATTACATGGGACAAGTGAATATTTGAATCTTTGTTCCATGAAATACAAAATTGTATCTCTACTTCACTTGTTGGATATAAATTGATTTTGGTTATTAATACTAGTACATGTTTATGTATAAAAAAATATTTTTTCTTAAATTCTTCCTTTATTTATGTATCAGAAAATAAATTCTGTACTTCTATACCGTAGTCATATACATTAAACATAGTACATGGAAATTCTTAGTTTAATAGTTGAATGTCATAAATATTAGATATGAACAAGAGGATTACCTTGAAAAACGTAAGGGTTTTTACTTAAATTCACTATTAATAATTTTAATGACCTGAAATATAAATTTTATATTATTTATATGATAAATGCTTCATTTCTTAATACAAATTTCTAATTTGAGTTATATCAACCAAAGTCTTAAAAAGTATAAAAAAGAATTTTCCTTACTTTTATTCTTGCCTTTAACGTATTTAAAAAGGTGAACTTTATTATATAACAGAAGTTAACTTTAAAGAAAAAAAAAAGCTTTTTATGCATGAAAAAGTATATCTTAAAAGGAGAAACTTCTTGAATAAAAGTTTTATTTTGTATAATTAAAAAACATTTATATACCAGCATATATCTTATATTTTAAAAGCTTTAAAGTGGACCTTAAAGAATTATGGATTTGTATAAAAAGTTAAGGCATGTGATTGAGTTTTATTTCTACTTTATGGATATGTTTTATTTCAAAGTGTTGTCAATTTTCGTCATGTGTATGATAAGGAGGTTTAGATTTTTTTTTTTTTCATGTATATTTTATTTATTTTTTCATTAATCTAAAATTTACTTCACTTGTTCTTCTTATCTTATCTTGAGTTATTTCTTTTTGTGTTCTTGTTAGTATTGAAAGTCCCAATATATTATTTAAAAAGATAATGATATTTTAACATATTTTTAATTCATCACCAAAATTATTCTTTAATTATTTATTTTAATTTGTTTAGTGATGTGATATGATAATTTAAAAGTGATTGAATAGTGAATTAAAAATGGATAAAAAAAATTAATCAAAATATCATTATACTATCTGAAAAGTTATTGTAAGAGACTTATGTAACACAATGTAAATAAATCTTTAAAAGTAATTAATGTTCAACCATGTCCTAAGATGCATTTTTCTTGTATTCTTAACAATACTTTAGAACAATTTAAACACAACATGCATATCTTACCTTCACTTACTCTTTTTCTATTATCTTAAATTATTTTTTTATGCTTTCATTAGTTTTATAAATCCTTAAAAGGATTAATGCGACATATGATAGGTAAGCTCTTAAAAATAATACTCGATCAAAACATATCATATATTTTTTATTTAAAAAATAATGTCATAAATTACAATAAATAATTAAAGTGAGGTATATATAATAGCAAACAAATTTAATACATCATAGATAATTTTACTGTATGAATTAGGTTAAACACAAGATATTATTAGTTGACACTCAACAAAATTTTCCATTTATTTTATATTTACTATTTTACCATTTGATTTTTTCTTACATCTACTTGACAACTCACTTTAAAAAATAATTTAGTTATTAAAAAAGTATTTTTTTAATTTGTAAAGAGAAAAAAATATTAAAAGATAAAATAATAAATATAAAATAGATGTAAAAATCTGTTGAATGTCAAAATAACAGTATGTGTGGTAGAAAAAATTATAACCTAAATTTATTCGAGTTCTCTTTTTATCAAGCCAAGCCATTGTGTGTTTGAATTGGTCTGAATCAATTTTCGAACACAAAAATAATAATTAGTTGTTTCTCATTTGACATAAATTTTTTATCATTTAATTGATGGAAAATGATTTTTCAATAACTAAATCTTGATCATTTTTTTAACAACTTGACATACTATTTTTTAAGTAGCTTCCATTTTTTTTATTTTCTCAGTTATTTATATTTCAAAAATACTTAAAAAATGATATATCAGATTGTAAAAAAAAATTGTTAAAATTTAGTTGTCAAAATATCATTATTTTTAATTGATCTTATAAACCAAATACACACTAATTATGCATTACAAAATTAATTCTAACAAATTTTACATAAATTTAACACAAAACCAACTACTTAATCTCGAGGCTAAATAATTTTTTTTTTAAGTCTACAAACTAAAGTTGACATTTACTTGTTTGAAGTATGTGTGCAAATTAAGAAAAGATGTTGGCAATGATTTTTGTTTGGTTGTAGATGTTAGGTTCGAAAATGGTAGGAAGGAAGGTAAAAAGAGAAAGAATGAAGGAAAGGAATGGTTATTGTTAACCGTTTGAGAGAGTGAAAAGGCTTTGGCTTAGCCTTTTTCCAAAACGTCACTTCAAACTTTGTTTCTCTCTCCATTTGTCAAATCATTTTTACATTCTCTCACTCACTGCTGTAACTTCTAACTTCTTCTTACCACCAACCATCACTCACATCACACATATTCAACAAATTTTAATCAAACTCAAAATATCACATTTTCTTTATTTCATGATGTTGATGTTCATGTTCTTTTAACTTTGTAAATTTTAGCTTCATTTACTCGCTTTAACTAAATATTTAACTAATACTGTTCTTGTTCTTCTTTGTCAGCTCTGACTCATATAATGGCTACAAACCAAAACTATTAAAGAAAAAAAGTTAGAAACCAAAACAATTCCAAAGGGGTAATTTGTGAGAGAGATTCTTTGGGTAATCATAGACTTTACACTATCTCCGTTATAAATCAGGTTAAATATGTCTTTTTTTCATAAGTTTTAGTAAATTTTAAAATTAGTCTAATTTAATCTTCTATATTTAGAAATATGTGGATTTAGTATTCTTATTAAATTTTGTTATATTTATTTGATATTTTAAACGTATTTTCTGATAATATTTGAGTTAACATTAAAACGAAAATGTGTCAAACAGAGTAAACAATTTAAATACTATCATAAAATGTGTTTGAAACATCATATAAACTTAACAAAATTTGGTTAAAAAAACTAAATTCAAGTATTTTTAAAGATAAATGACTAAATTGGTTAAAATTTGTGAAAATGAACTAATTCTAAATTTCAGTAAAATTTGAGAGATAAAAAAAAATTTAATCCGAAGTTAATTCACGTATTTTTAAAGATGAATAGTTAAATTGCTTAAAAAATTTTAAAAGAAACCAATTTTAAATTTTTGAGGGAAAAAAGATATTTAACCCTTGCAAATTCATTGAAGTTGGAACTTTTATAATTTATCCGAAAGTAATTAAAAGTACAGTGGAATATAATTAGGAAAACATAAATTATTAATTAATGATAGTAAAAGTGACGTTGACGAAGGAAGGGGTGATGAACGAGGGACTTGTGGAGGCTGACTTATGAAAATAAAGAAGCCAAGAAACATAAAATTTTAGTGCTTTAAATTACAATATTCAACATCACTTCTTATTACAACTTATGTGGTATATAGGTACCACATTAGTTTTTCTTATTGCTAAGTAATTAAATAGTTCCTTAAATAATTTGACTTAAACAATATTCATATCCAAAATCAATTTATACATAATCACTAATAAAAAAACTTATATTTTTTACCAATTTTGTTTTGAAATTTTTTTTAAGAAATACTTATAAATTTTGTTATAAAAAAAAATTACAGAAAATTGTTGTCAATTTTTTTTAAAAAATATTTTGTATAAAACACTTTTCACAACAAATTTTGTAGGAAATACTTGTGAATTTTATAATTTTGTAGGAAATAATTACCCACGAAAGAATTATTTGTCAATTAAAATTCTTAGAAAAAATAGCAGGAAAAAAATTTTTCTTACAAATTTTTTTAGCAAACTTGCAAGAAAATTCTCATGTAATATGAGAATTTTTAGTAATGAATATTTCAACTTGGTGTGATTCTCCACTCACTTATATCCATTTAATTTATAATAAATATTTTGTTAAATTTGACAATAAAATGAAGCTCATTTTATAGATGAATTTATTGACAAAATTATGGATGAATTTTAGAAAATACAATTACCAACTAATTTACCAATAGATTTTCAAAAAGTAATTACTAACGAAATTTCAAAAGATTCAAGTGTTAAATATGTTTAGTCTCTCTTTGAAACTTTTGACCAATTTAGTCCTTCATCTTTAGAGATGTGTGAATTTAGTCCTTCATCTTTAGAGATGCGTGAATTTAGTCATTTTAACCAAATTTTGTTAAGTTTATTTAACCTTTCAAACACGTTTTATGATAATATTTGAGTTAACATTGAAGCGAAGATGTGTCAAACAGTATAAACAATTCAAATACTATCATGATTTGTGCTTGAAACGTCAGATAAACTTAACAAATTTTGGTTAAATGACTATTTCATGCATTTCTAAAGATGAATGACTAAATTGGTTAAAAGATTCAAAGAAAGACTAATTACAAATTTCACTTAAATTTTAGGAACCAAAAACATATTTAACCCAGAATTCAATTACCAATTGATTAACCGACATATTAAAATAAATTGTTACCAACAAATTTACAAACAAATTTTACAATGACATGGCCAAAGTTAAAACAAAAACTTTGGTGTCTATTTCATCGATAAAATTTACCAACAAATTTTATCAATAAATTCATTATCGGCAAATATTGCATTGATAATTAAAATCACAAACTTCATCGGTAAAATATTTCGATAAATTATATTTACCAACGAATTTTTTTGTCAATAAAATTCATCACTAAATATTATTTTATGGATATATTTTCTTTATTAGTAAAATTCTATGATAATATGATTTTTTTTTTGAGTTAAAAAAGACACATAAATAGTATAGAAAAAGTAAGAAAAGTGTGAATAATAAAAATAAAAAATTAGTGAATGGTGGCCCTCAAAAGGGATGACAATATTAAAATTTTTTGCATCAAGTATATATATTTTTAGTTGATATTTGTTATATGAGTATGTGAGTTTGAAAATTTAGAGTAAGACGATGGGACTAAACTCATTAGAAATTAGGTATAAGTGAAATGGCAATAATTTTATGAAAGACTAACAAAACTTGTGGCTTAGAGTAGTTCATGTGACCTTGTCAAATCCTATTGTTCCTCACATCCATTATTCATCATTTCAAAGTCAAAACTGGTTGACCCAATCACAAATTCTCCTCCTCAAATCTAAAATCTGGGTGTTTTTGTGAAAGTGATGCTGTCACAAAGTTTATTAGTGGAATCTGATATTAATGAGGGAATTTGGTTAATGGGTCAATGTAAAAAGGTTTTCAGTTGACCATAATAATATTCCACCACTAACATTACATGCACATACCATAATATTTTTGACTTTTTTTTCTCCACCAAACTTTCTTTCTCACTTTCAACCACTTCCCATATGTGGATTTCCCATCGTTTCCCAATAACACAGTACATATCTAATCCTCATCTACCAAATATCTAACATAACATTTTTTTTTTCACTTTCTACATATATGTTGCCAATTTTATATTTTGAAAGGTTAAATATATTTTTTATATTTTAATTTTTAGTGAAAATTAAAATTAATCTTTTTTCAAAACTTTGAAACAACAATTTAGTTTATCAATTCTGTAAATACGTGAATTTAGTTCTTTAAACCAAATGTTTATTAAGCTTATGTGATGTTTCAAACACATTTCATTATAGTATTTTAGTTTGTTTATACTGTCTGACACATGTTCGTTTTAATGTTAACTGAGAAACACGTTTGAAATATCAAATGAATTTAAAAAAAAATTGATTTAAAAGACTAAATTCACACATTTCTAAAATTAAGAAATTAAATTGATTCAAAATTACCAAAAGAAACTAATTCTAATTCTCACTAAAAATTAAGGACAAAAAACATATTTAACCCCATTTGGAACTTATCAATGTATTTCTCTTCTATTTTAGTTTCTAATGACGTCAAATGAATGACATATTTTGTAACGTGAATATTCACCATTAAAATCAAGATACCCCTATTTGTCAAAGGACCAACAACCTTAATGAAGCTAAATAAAATATATATTCAATTACAATACATTTGGGTAAAATATTAGAAATTTATTGTTAAGAACACATGCTGTAAAACCTGAATCAATTTATATAAAGTAATTTTTTTATTTTAATTATACTTTTTTAAAATATAATAGATAAATAAAATAATAATATACAAATAGTAAAAAGTAAAATAAAATAATATTATAATAAAAACACTTTCTTCTCATTTTTTATTTTTTAATTCAAATAATTTTCATTTCCATTCCTTTCTTAGCACTTTTTTTTTCCTTTTTCATTCTATCACTTTCCATCCTTCAATTCAAACAAAACAATAATACTAAAATATTTTTCATCATTAAAAACATATTGTATTTGACTATTCAAATAAATATTGAATTAATAAATATATACTGAACAATTTATATCTAAGTTTTTTTTCTTGTTCATATAGAAAGTAAAGATTTGCTTTATATTTGTATAAAGTTATGATCTGAAATGTTGTGTTTTGTTTATGATTCTCTTCTGTGAGTTAACAAATTGTGATGAAAAAAAGATTGATTAGAAAAGTAATGAGGAAGAAGTAGTGAATGACATTAGTTTGAGGCAGAAAAGACAACGGTTGTTGGAAGTGACGGTGAAGAGTGGAGCATAAATATTGTGTGATTGATGAGCATCCAAATGCATGGAGAGTGAGACAAAGAACGCATATCCACCTGTATTACCAATTTGATTTGTCGATGATGAAGAAGTTAGAAGAGAATGAAGAGAGAAAGATTTTGCATCACTTGAAAAGATGGGGAATTTGACATTAACAAACAACACAAAACTGCCTCAACCTTACTTCACCTTCCTTCAAAAAACAATCATACCTACCTCCATCTCCCTGCATTTTTTCTTCACCTCAACACTCCTCCACAACTCAAACATTAGGTCAAATTTTTCATCACATATTTATATTAGAGATTGAGACTTAAAGTAAGTCAACCTCACTTGTAAGGATTGGCTTCCCACTATTTGAATTAAAAATTAATTAGTTTAACTTGACACATCATTTAATGAGTTAGAAATTTTGTAACCAGATTACATATTTATCTGAAAGAAAAAATAAAGTCGAACTGGTTTGTTACAGTAAAACAGATCAAAATTTATAAGTCATCTTGTTAAAATGGGACTAATGGTTAATTGGTCATTTTTTTAAAATATTTTAATTTTAAAATTTATTTATATATGTATATATAATATTAAAAGCATATTTATTTATATAAATATTTTTTAAATTTTAGTTGATTAATTAACGTTTTTTATTATATAAATTAAAATAATTATTACATCTACATATTAAATTATTTTTATAACTAATAATCGAAACTTAATTTGTAGGTGTTGATAATTTAAATTACAATATAATTGTCTATTTATATCCTTAAAACAATATAATATAACATTAAAAAATAATCTTTTAAGTTATTATGATCTTAATTTTTAATTTAAAAAAAAAAGTAAGCAGACTCGTCTAACCTGTTCTTCTTTTGACCTGTCAATTTGACAGACCGGATTATTTGTCCTATCTTATTTTGAATGGACCAACGGACATTTTGAGTAATAAGTTCACTTTGTCACCTCATTAATCGTTCCTTATAATTCTTAATACCACCTACTACAAATAGAATATTAATTACAAATGAAATGATTCTTTATTTATATAAAATAAATATATATATATATATATATATATATATATATATATATATATATATTGTGTGGATAAAATAAATAATTTTTAATTTAACTAATTAAATAGTAAAAAGTGAGAATATAATAATATTTAAATTCATAATATTCCTTTTATTATCAGTAAATACTAAATTTTTATACATTAACATTCATTTAGAACGTAATCTCTTTTTCATATGATCAAAGGTTAATTTTTAACCACATAAACAAGAAATAAGATTATTTGTCAATCACATATATTTTGTATATAAAATATTATATATATATATATATATATATATATATATATATATTTATTTATTTATATATTCTTTTAAAGGATAAAATTCCATTTAAAATTAAGAATGCATGATTTAAATAAAAGTTTAGGAAAGTTAGTCGGAGAGTTGCATAAAATGTTTCCAAAATCGCTCTGAAATACAAAGGTATAGTGGTGCTATTGGTGGTTGGAAGGAGACTATGTTCCCCACCATTCTATTTTTTTCCCTCTCCATTTTTACAGTTAATATTTTCGAAAAGTCTTATTGAGTAATCATTGTATTAATGAACCTCTTCTCTTAACTATTGTAATTAATTAAAATGATTTAACCCTTCATTTTTTTCAGTTTTTCAATTTTATCTAATTTTAAAAAATATTATAAACATTAATAATAAATACACTAAAAAGTATATAACAAGTAAGGATGTCAATGGGTGGATAGGGTACGGGTAGTAATTCTCCGTACCCTACCCGCTAGATAAATATTCGTCTGTATCCGTATCCATATATGTGCGGGTAGCCATATGATACTCATATTCGCCCCATTAACATGCGGATAGAAAAAATATCCGTACCCATTACCTATGAGTACGGATACACGCATGTATGAATTTTTTTTGACATTCCTACTAACGACCGAAGTAAAACAAATATAATTAAATATAATTTATTCACAAATAAAATAATATAAGACTTTAAAATTAATTAAAAAGTATTTTCAAATATATTTTATTTATAAAAAACTGAATTTTATATAAAAATATTATATAAACATATCCAGTCTCTTCATTTATATTTATAAACTACTTTAACCAATAATCAGACAAATCAGTGAACACAACAAAATCCTCAATTAGAAATCAATTTTAAAAATTAAAAATAGTTAGTCACTATAATAATCAATTTAGATATCGATTTATGAAATTAAAAATTATTAGTTATTAAAATAGTCATCATTATAAATAAAAAATTATAATTGGTCACTAATAAATTAGAAACTAATTTTCATTTTGGTTGTATAACCTAGTAGTTAATTTTTAGTGACCAATTTTGTTTACTAATCAAAACAATGGTAGCTGATTTTAAAGATCAATTTAATTACCAATTATAAATTTTTATTCATAATAGTGACTATTTTTGGTAACTAATAATTTAATTTTGTAAATTTATATCTAAAATCATTATTATAGTTTATTAATAATTATTAATTATTAAAATTGGTCACTGTTTATAAGTTTTATTGCAGTGGAAGCATGCAAATCTATTCAAGATTTAATAGATTTCAACTGAGATCAAATCAAGATAAAATTACTTTTATAAATAAAAATATACAAAATAATATTAAAAATGCATAATATCATATTTTTTATTAAATAACAAAGTAAAACATAAATATATAGATTCTTATAATTCAAATGCTTATAAAAGTTTAAATAATTATGTGTACTTAAAATGAAATTTCAATCATATGTATAAATATTTACTAGAATAACAAATTTATGTGTAGAATAAGAAAAATATTAATATTTTGGGTTGATTTTTATTTTTTAAAGAACAATAAAATTGTAGTTTATTATTTATTTTCTTTAAATTATTTTGTAACGGTTTGATATTGTACTAATTCGGTATTGATTTTGTATCGCTTACAGCAATTTGAGGTTTTTGATAAATTTCGTTTAGCTTTCAATTTATTCTTAGTTTTTTAATTTGTAAAACTTTCAGCTTCAGTTAATTTTCTCAAAGATTATGTTTATGTCTGTTGTCGTATTCATATTTTTGTCATTGATAAAATCTAAATTAGGGAGGTGGAATAGTTTTGATAATTCTATTTACTAATATCGGAATAAAAGTATTTTGAAATAAATTGATTAGTAATTTTAATTTAATAAAATTTAGTTAAAGTTAAAGAAAAAATATTAAATAATTATTGTAAAAGGTAAAGCAAAAAAAGTTGGTAAAAATGAAGGGTATGGAAGAATAGGAAAAGGTGTGAATGTGGGTTGGGAAGAGAGAAGGAAAGGAAGGAAAAGACAAGTCAAACGTCAAATCCACGCTCTTCCAAATCATAAGACAGTCAGTGCCACTGGGATGTGCGGTCAATTCAAACCATTTAATTTTATAATTTTTAATTCCTAAATAAATATAATTTCATTTACTCAAAAACATTTATTTACTATTTTTATATCAATTTCATTATCGAATTCAACATTTACTTATCATTTTTACAGAATAATAGGTCAAATTCATTATTCAGATTTCAAATTCTAAATTCATTCTATTAAATTGTTTTACTTCATTATGTGTGATCAAGTTTTCATTCAATCACAATCAGAACTTGCAAAAAATCATTTAATGTTCAATTGAAATATTTTAAGCTAAATTATGTCATTCGTTTTTATTTTCTTAGAAAATTTTTAAATCAGTTTCATTTTTTTATATGTCTCAATTTAATTTTTATTTTAAAATTTGATGAAATTAAATCTTTCTGTTAGTAATAATTTTAAATAGAGTTAATTTTTTTTTTCTTAAATTTAAGTGAAAATTAGAATCGTTCTTTTTTTAAATTTTGATCCAATTTAGTTCCTAAACATAAATTTAGTCTTATTTTTTAAGTTTATTTGACGTTATAAATACATCTGATATAAAATTTATATTCTTTATACCGTTTAACATATCTCACCTTCAATATTCATAAAACATAATTGAAATGTCAAACAAATTTAAAAAAAATAGTAAAAAAAAATTAAATTCAGACATTTTATATTTAATCTATTTAAATAAATGTATAAACATATTTATATAAAAAAATTAAAAAAAATCATAAACCGAGTCACCTTTAATGTTATTATTACAATATTAATAAAAAGAACTTGCATCAAATTTTTTAAAATACAAATCAAATTGAGACACATAAAATAAGAGACTGATTTGAAATTTTTTTTTACAAAAATAGAAATGAATGATATGATTTAACCAACTTTTTATCTATTATATAAGTTTAAAATCATCTGTGGTTTCTTCAAAGTTAATAATATATTAAGGTACCTTTAGCATTAGCAAAAATACTGGAGTTAAAGTTGTTGTACTAAAACAATAATTTTTTATTGTGCTAAGAATAAAATTTATCAATTGTTATATTGAATCAACTATTTATCATTACCTTTTTTAGATTTTAGTTTCTATGGTGATATTCAAACTATAAGGAAGTTGACATATCTTATGTGTCAGATTTGTAGACTATGATTGTTCTTCGGGTGAAAGTTGTTGTTGGAGACCACATTATCATCTCTCACCAATTATTTAATAATTTAAACAAAGTGTTCATACTAGAAGGAAGCTCTTTATACCAATTTACCTTACATTAAAACTAGTGCACCTTTTGATGAAATAGGTACATTTAATAATGTTTAACTTTTGTATGTACACTTGTAAGCAATTAGATCACTCTACTCTTTAAGTATAAAAGTGTATAGTTATAACATCTTAATTTCAATTTATAATAATAGTATAATATTTGTTAGAAATAGACTTTAAGCGTAACTCGACTTTTAACATATTCCTAAGTCGAGGTATATTCATCTCGTGTGGGACTAGAAATTAATGAGTGATCCGTTAGCAATCCGATATCGGGTAGAACTGAATGTCCAACAAAACTCGCTAAGATAAGCTCTAACTTGGCTCTGATACCATGTTAGAAGTGAGCTTTAAGTCTAACTTAACCTCACAAAATCGGCTTATAAGATCAAAATTGCACCCACTTATATATTATGAATTGATCTTATCTCTAGTCAACGTGGAACATCCAACAATATTTGTATCTCCTGAAAATTTTATTACAACCACATTCCGCAATGCAATCATACAAAATATATAAATTTCTTGAAAATCTATCAAGAAAACATGTACAGACCAAACAACGGAGAAACCTATTACATGGACACACCAAACTTATATTTACATAAAGTAAAGTTTAGAAAAAAAAATATGAAAAAATATAATTGGATGTGATGGATATTCCAAAAGATCAAGAGGAGGATTTAAAACATGAACATTATCTAATGTCTTTAAGTATAAACTCCCTTTAAAGATTTATGAAAAGAATTAGATTTACAATACTAAAGAATTCTTGAAAGTTAGAAGAATGTTTGTAAAATATTTAAAATTGTTAGTTTTGAAATTGTGGTTGAAACCATTATATGAATTAATATAAAACTTGTTTAATCAATTATATTTAAGGATAATTGATTATATTGTTTTAGTTTGTAATTGGAAAGTCCACAAGGACGATCTAAATTATTATTTTGAGTGGTAATCCATTACATGGGAGGTTTGTATTATTAGACCCAGAAGTTTGAATAAGATCCTAGATGATAATCTGATCCCTATAATTTATTCAGTGACAACATAGTCTTAATATGCCTTAGAATTTTGATAAAAACAAATAATATTATGTTTTAATATTTAATATTTTTATCTAAGTGTAATAAAAAAATAAGAAATTAGATCATGAAGGAAAAAATAAGTTTAGTCTTTGTACAACCATCAAGTCTTGGAATGTCTACTCTTCATACAACTTCTAGACAGCACTCACAATAAACTCACCACAAGAAAACACACAACTCTAAATGAGATTCTCTTTTGAATTTGTTAAACTATGTAAGGAGTCATTGACAATTGACTCACAAATCCTTGTGCTCCTTAAGGTGAATATGTATCAATTTAAAGAGGTGTTGAAGAATAAATCTCCATTGATAGAACTTGGAAGCTTGCAAAATTTGATCAATAGAAAATAAGACAAGTTGCAAAATATAAAACTAAAAAATAATAAGGAAGAAATGATTCATAATATTAACTATTTTAGTAACTAATAATTTTTTTATTTTATGAATTAGTATTTAAGTTAGTCACTATAATGACTAACAACTTTTGATCACTAAAATTTGTTACTAAAGAAACATTTTTTTAATGATATTACATGTATATGACTTTTTAGAAGCTTGATTTTCACTTTATTTTAATAGGTTTAGAATTGAATTATTCTCAAACTATGATGCACGGATACGATACGTGATAGATACATGATATATGAATATTAAAAAGTAAAAAGTATAGAATAATTCTTAAAGACATAATAAATATATGATTGTTATTGTGTGAATCTAAACTAAAAGCATGTGTACTAAAGTCTTCAACACTAAAAATACAAATTATTGTCATCCCAAAAGTATCACTACAAGAAAACTCTTAAATAATGATCAATTTAAGGAACAAAAAATATGTTACAGACCACTTTAGAGACCAATTTCATAATTAAAGACCAATTATTTTGGTAGTCAAAATCTTGATAGCTGATATTAGTGACCAATTTATAAACTATTTTAGTTATAAATTTAGAGACCAATTATAATTTTTTGAACTATTTTAGTTGCCAATAATGTTTAGTTAATATAGTGACTAATTTTTTTTGTCACTAAAATTCGTCATTGTTCAAATATTTTCTTATAGTCTATTATAATTTTATAAATTAGATACTTCATTGATAAGTATAGATAAAGTATCATAAAGTATCGGACATAGATATGTGTCAGATACTAATACGTGATCCAAATTAAAATATCAATGTATCATGTATGTCTCAAGCTTTTATTTATTTATTTTGTTAATTTATATAATCTATTTATTTATAAAAATATTAAAAATAAAGTAGGCAATTGATAAAGTGGGTTGACTAATTCTATAAATCAAGCTGGACAATTAAAAAAGTATATACAAACTATGAACATTTGTTCCCTAAGACCATGTTTTTAATTTTAATTTTTTTTACACACCTTTGTTCTCGAAGTTAATTTGCAGTTATCTTAGAAGTTTGTGCTTGGTTTTGGTGCGGTAAGATGCATAAGCGTAAATTTGACAACCCTGCATACATATATATACAGTCAATAAGACATCAAATGTTTTTTTTTTTAATTATCAAACTGAAGTAGTAACATTATTTTTAATCACTTAACCAGCATCGATCGTCTTTTTTTTCTTTTTCTATCATTTCATGCTACTTATATCTTTGTCCCTTTAAATTGTTATTTTACATATAAATATATAGTGTTTTTAAATTTTGTGATTATATTATGCTACTAGCTCTCTAAATAATGATTTAAGGAAGGACGTGTATATAAATTATTTTTAATTTTAATTTGAAGTCAAGTGTATGCAACCTGTCTACCCCGTGTACGTATTTCCTTTGATACGTACGTATACGGAAGACGTAATAATACACATTAGTTTTTGTTTATTCATAGTACACATTCATGCACACAAGGAGGTAGCTAGGCATATTATTAGATTAAATAAAAAAAAAAGAATTTAGAATATTTATAGTTAATTTTGGAAATGCTTTTTAAAACCCAGCCGCCCATAACAGCCACCCAAATTGCTCTCTCTCTCTCCAAAAGGGAAATATCTATGAAAAATAGAGACACTCAACACAGCAGCAGAGAATCCCATAAAAACAACATCAACAACAACAACTGGAACAGTAGCATCATCGACCGCAACAAAAACAACACCAACATCAAACAAAACACCCCAACACCCTCACTCTCTTCTCTACTATTTCATCTCAATCACTCCTTCCCCTAACTCCTTTTCTCTCACAACTTCTTTTCATAGCCATAGATCATAGATAGGGACCAACCCTAAACTGTACAACCACTACTCACTCACGCTGCTTACTCATAACACGCTCACACGCGCACAGTACCATCATCGTCACCATCATCATCATCACCATCGCCATGTCCCTCGAAGACTCTCTAAGATCTCTCTCTCTCGACTACCTCAACCTTCTCATCAATGGCCAAGCCTTCAGCGACGTCACTTTCCAAGTCGAGGGTCGTCTCGTTCACGCCCACCGCTGCATCTTGGCCGCGCGCAGCCTCTTCTTCCGCAAATTCTTCTGCGGCCCCGACCCTCCACCGGGTCTCGACCCCGCCGCCGCTTCGCGAGCCGGCGCCGCCTCCGCAGCGCGTCCCCCCGGCGTGATCCCGGTGAACTCCGTCGGCTACGAGGTTTTCTTGCTGCTGCTGCAGTTCCTGTACAGTGGACAAGTCTCCATCGTGCCGCAGAAGCACGAGGCCAGACCCAATTGCGGCGAGCGAGGGTGCTGGCACACGCATTGCACCTCCGCCGTTGATCTCGCCCTCGACACCCTCGCCGCGGCCAGATACTTCGGCGTTGAACAACTTGCATTGCTCACTCAGGTTAATTCATTTCTCTCTCTCTGCTTCTGCGATTTAGGATATGTTTCACCCTAAACACTTCTATAGAGATAAAATAAAGGTTGTTTACCTCAGAAGAAATTTCTGTATAAACATTTTCGAAAATAAAATAAAAAAATAATCTGTAAATTAAAGTTTTTTCTCTCTTATTATTGCTTCTTTCCATAAACATGTTCATGTTTCCTTCTTTAATACCAGTCTTACGTTTTTCTCTTTCTGGGTTTTGGGAATTCGGACAGTTACTGCGTCTGGTCTTTGGAAACTGGGAAGGGGTATTTTTGTTATATTTTATTTGATTTTCCTGCTTTATTTTATTTTATTCACATTCATTTTTGACACCCCCTTTCGATGATTCTACAAGACTGTTACCTTATGATGAATGATTGATGGAGAGAGTGAAATTTTTTGAGTCAGATTTGTGCTTTTTTTTTTATGATCTCATGATGATAGCTTCCCTCTCTGAAATGTGAGTAATTCAGCACCTGCATAGATATCAATTTTTCTTCTGCTTGTTCCTGGGACTGTGTGTTTGTTTATTCGAAGGTTAATTAATTCATTGCATGGTGTTTTCTCTTTGGGTTTTTGTTTGAGGGTCTGAAAATCTTTTGGGAAAGTTAAGGTAAAAACATGGGTTTATGTATGGTTATATTTACGAGTTGATATGTCTTGACACTCTTGATTTCATGTAGCATATTTGAGAGACACTCTTGACCCTTTATGATGCATATAAAATATTTCCCAAATTAAGATAATAAATATACATCAATCTTGTCTTCCACATAGCGAGCACTCCAAATCATTTCCTTTCCTCATTTGGATGAAAAGAGAACAAGCTAATTAAAACAGAAAAGAGTTTGCTGCTCCTACACGACTTTAGTATAATATCTATTATTGGATTTTGTTCTCTTCCCTCCATTTTCTCATTTTGCAGCCAAAGCAGTGTGAAAATTTCCATAACTCTTCACAGAAACCTCACTAACCCACTATTTTTCCTCTGATATAACTGCCATTCATTCAATGCATGGGCATTATAAATAGATCGAGTTAGTTCCTGATGCCTGAAACATTACTTGTTCTAATGCATTTTTTCTTACTTTTAGAACCAAATTACATAATGTTTCAACAAGTTAAAGCTCTAGCTAAATCAAGAGTTTTCGCAAGCAAGGAACTAAACAAAAAATAAATTATATGATTTCCTCATTTTCTTTGACATTCGTTTCTTAGTTTTTCACTGCCAACCATTTTAAGGGCAGATTTAATAATCAGATAAAGTTTTTACTATATATTTTTCATATTGTTATGTCATTAAAGTTAACTTCGAGGATAATTTGTATTATAAAATAAACATTAATTATATGTTTGATTTAGACGGAAGATAAAGGACGAAATAAGTTGAGTAAACAAAAATTGATAGAGAAAATAAAGATTAAAATAAACAATAGAAGGCATCCAGCCATTTAACCTCCTCTTCTTCCTGAGACAAACAACAAAAAGTAATTATTTCTCATATTCCCCACTCTACCAAACATGGGTTAATGTTAGCATAATATATTTTCTGCAATTCTAAATAAACATTTTTAGATTAAAAGATAGCAACAAATATTTAAATTGATTTATTCAGAAGTAGAAATTAACGTATTCACAAAGTTAATGTGTAGAAATGAAATTCTTCACACAATTTCTCTATTTTTTAAACTTGTGCTTATATAAGCTAATTTCAACGGGTAGGGTAGTTCATTTATTTTTATTTTTCTTGTTTCTCTCATCTAAAAATGATTAAAGAAATAAACTTTTGCATTAACATAATAATTGGAGAAGTAGAATTTTTGTTTAAATAATTATTGAGAATAAAATGAGTTAAACTTTTGCATCTGAACTTTGGTATAAAAACTCTTACTTTGAACTCGTTGATGGACAGAAACAACTTGCGAGCATGGTGGAGAAAGCTTCGATCGACGATGTGATGAAAGTGTTGATAGCATCTCGAAAGCAGGAAATGCAGCAGCTGTGGAGCACGTGCTCCCACCTGGTGGCAAAGTCAGGTCTTCCGCCGGAGGTGCTGGCCAAGCACCTCCCAATCGACGTGGTGGCCAAGATCGAGGAGCTCCGCCTCAAATCCTCCCTCGCGCGCCGCTCCATGCTGCCGCTGCGCCACCCGCACCAGCACCCCGACCTGGGCGCCGCCGACATGGAGGACCAGAAAATCCGGCGGATGCGGCGCGCGCTGGACTCCTCCGACGTGGAACTCGTGAAGCTCATGGTGATGGGGGAGGGCCTGAACCTGGACGAGGCGCTGGCGTTGCACTACGCCGTGGAGAGTTGCAGCAGGGAGGTGGTGAAGGCGCTGCTGGAGCTGGGCGCGGCGGACGTTAATTTCCCGGCGGGGCCGGCCGGGAAGACTCCTCTGCACGTGGCGGCGGAGATGGTATCCCCAGAGATGGTGGCGGTGTTGCTGGACCACCACGCTGACCCGAACGTGCGAACCGTGGACGGCGTGACCCCGTTGGACATCCTGAGAACCCTAACCTCGGACTTCCTCTTCAAAGGGGCAGTCCCTGGACTCACCCACATTGAACCCAACAAGCTGAGGCTGTGCTTGGAGCTGGTGCAATCTGCAGCTCTCGTTTTGTCTCGTGAAGAAGGAAACAACAACAACAACAACGTTAACAACAGCAACAACGACAACACTAACAACCCGAACACTTCTGCTTCTGCAACTTCTATCTATCCACCAATGAGTGAAGCGCACAGCAGCAGCAGCAATTTGGACTCGAGACTGGTGTATCTGAACCTCGGCGCCACGCCACAAATAGGTGACGATGATAGCAGCAGCCAGAGGGAAGCCATGAACCGTCATGGCTCGCAAGGTGGTGGATGTGACCCATCAATGTACCATCACTCTCATGACTTCTAGTTCTAGCTCTAGACCACTACTACTACTACCTATTACTGTTATTATTTATATATATAGATATAATATGTTTGAGCTAGAGTAGCTGGTTATATAGCTGTCTGGCTAGTGGGTACCTTGAAATTTCAACTTAAAATGGAAATATAATTGAAGTTAATTTCAACTGCAATGAAGAAGAGACTGTGGACACTGTAGATTGGGTTTTTGTTTTTCTGGGGTTGTCAGTGGAAATAGTTATAGTGTTGAATACTCACCTCACTCACTACACACTGATATCTGATATGGTGGTTTAATTCTGTTTTGGGTCTCTGGCCTATCTTGTGTTTGTCTGTGTTTCTTTTTGTAGGCTTTTCAAATGGTAGCATTGTGAAGTGCGATTTCATGGGAGATATGAGGATAAGCGCGACAAGGAGAATCTAATCACTGTAATTTTATTTTATTTTGCTGTAAAACGAAAGGGTGCATGGAGGAGACGCAGGTCAATCTTTTCAATCCCACTTCACCTGTCAACTCTTTGTTTTTTTTTTTTTTTTTTTTCATATACACTGATGATGCTTAGCTAATATCACGGCCAATTCTTTAATTTGGCTTTTCTGATTCCAATTCTTTGTCCCACTTTCTCCTAACCCAAATCATTTACTCCTCTATTTTCTGCTTCAACCTCTCATCATATTTCCTTTTTGTTTATTTTCTAAATTAAGGTTTATCTGCTTATGGAATCAGAGTTAAGAGATTAATCATATGGCAGTGGCATCTTTTCTTCTGATATTTAGGCCTATGGACCAATTCATTTAATTTGTTTTTAGTATATAATTAGTATTGGGATTTATTGTTTTTCTTTTGAGCAAAAGTTGTGGCTGTGGACAAATGGATTGGTTGTCTTGCATGAATGCTACAATGAGTGTGACCACACATGTCAAGTTAAAATATTGGCACTATCTCCTTCCATGTAATCCTCTTTTTGTCCCCTTGCCTTTTGTAGCAGCCTCTTCAGGATAAAATAAACACTTTACAGCTAAAAGCAATTACATTAGTAGTAATATCTTTTATCATTGCTAATCCTTGTCCAACTTCATAATTAGTAGTGGGTCAGGGAACATTCTTGAGTTTACTCCATAATTAATTTCCTGCATGTACATAGATAATAACCTATGCATCCCGGGTTTTTAGTACGTGTTCTTCTGAAAGCTTTTTCAAACCCAAATTATCAGGTAATTAACCCTTGAAAAATTGTGCACCAGATGCATGTCTAAAACTAAACTTACTTTTCTTGTACTTATATATATCGGATCATCTATGAACTTATATGCAACTGTCCAGTAATTCTGCTTATTAGAAAAATATTTTATATACTTGAACAGTTCAACCATCACTTCTGTTACTGCTTCAGTGTATAAACGTGTACGCATCTCCTCGTCATAAATGCTTAGTCCAATTTACTTTGGTAAGGTCATAGAATAATTTTATCAAACATATACTAGTCTTAACTATACATAAACTGTGTCATTATTTATATGTTGCATTTATCATCAGTGTGTCTATTTTTACGTAATGTTGGTGATGATCAGTGGGGGAACTTTGATGAAAACCAGTGTTTATACATGTTTTTTTGAGTTTGATAAAACTCATAGTTTAGAGAGATGAGAGGAAAACAGTATAACTGTACTTGTACAGGGTTTGGCAGAGATCTAGGACAGAAAAGTACATGACTTTAACTAAAACTAGGGCATTAATGGATCACTGATATTAGCAGTTTGGACTGTATAGAAAAAGCAGAGAAGTGACTACTCATTGGTATGCCTGAGATTTTGGTGTAATCATGATTCACCTGCTAGTTGCTTGTGTTTTTTAATGTCAAAAGGTAAATAAATTAATTAACCCTTTTGCATCTTCTAGCATGGAAAACCTTGACATGTATGTATCCACTGAACAAAAAAACATAAGGGTCACTCATATGCTGCTAACGTTTGAATTAAACAATAAGGTTTTCTTTTTGTTCATCCCACCGTACAATCTTTTCCCTATCTGAAATCTCAGTCTTATCTCTTTATTGTGATGGTCAAAACCACCTATCACCACTGTTGTCACATGCTTTTTCATCTGTTAAGGCTTTTGATTGAACCCAATAACTCCAATACCAAATTTCATGTCCTCCAAAGTCAAGTTTGAGATTGGAATATAAGAGTTTCCAGAACAACAGTGACAGAGAACTATGCAGTGAGATGCACACTGTTAATAGGTGGAAGGTTTGGAAGAGAGGAAAGGTACGGAGGTTGTGATTAGGGTGGGAATGGGTGGGTTTGTTTACATGGTAGGGTTATCAGAAATTGGATTATAATTTATGGGATTGAAAAATAGTCTTTAAAATAAAATGTTTGTCAACAATTATAGTGAAAGTAATTTAGTTAATTTGTTATGATAAAATTCAGTTTAATTCTTTTATGTTATTATTATTATTATTATATTATTTTGGTGAAATTTTTTCGAATTATTTTTAAGTTAGATTTAATTTTAAATAATTCAATTTATACATTTTTTTTTTTCATTTTGATTTACTGAAATCATTGTGATAAGGTGGTTCATAAGTGATTCATGGGGAGGGAAGTAGTACTAGATTTAATTCCCATAAGTTATCCTATTCAAATGTTGTAAATTAAAAGAAAATTTGTAGTTTGGAGAAGAGATTTCACCAAAAATGATGAAATAAATGGTTCATATCAATAATATAGTTCAAAAAATATTGAAAATTAAAGCAATACTTTTTTATAAAAATGTGAGGATGTATATTTAAACTTGAGAGAAAACTTATTATATGTTTTAAGTATATATTTAACCAATTTAAATTGATAAAACACTACTAAAAAACTTATATTTTCTGTTTTTTTTTTGAAATTTTTTTAGGAAATACTTATAAATTTTGTTATGAAAAAGAAATTTACAAAAAATTACTGTCATTGTTTTTGTAAAATATTGTGTATAAAACACTTTTAGCAACAAATTTTATAAAAAATACTTACAAATTTTATAATTTTGTATGAAATAATTATTCACGAAGCAATTACTTGCCATTTAAGATTCTTAGAAACAATAACTGAAAAGAAAAATCTTTTTCTTGCAAATTTTTTAAACAAATTTGCAAGAAAAATTTTATGTAATATGATATTTTTAGTAGTCAAATTTAGAGATTGTACTTAAATTTTTTAATTAAAATAAAGTTTTACTTTATAAAAAAGCAAATGAATATTTATTTAAGTCAACATTTATTAAGCTAACACTTATTCAAGTTAACAAACTCAATCATATGAGCTTAGTTTATATTAATGAGAGCTCATGATTTCTCTCTTTTACTTTTTTATATTAATGTCTTTACATTAGACTTTTCTCATAGTTTTTTTTTTATTATTATTTACACAAGATAAAAGCTCTTATATTTAAGAAGGATATTGCTTTTGCCACTAAGAGTTGTTCTTGATCTTCAATGCAACTTTTTTCTCTAGTAAGTAAGTCACATATCAACATGCTTTGCTCATATATTATATTATATTAAGAATGAAGTGTAAATAATTCATAGTATATATGAAACACTTAACACATCTTATAAATTAATTGTAATTTATAAGAAATTTAAAAAACCCAGTGAATTACTGTCTATAGTTTTAGAGTTTATTTCATGTGCGTCAACAATTTGATGCTATATATTAGTTAATTAATGTTCGTTTATTTCATGTCTTTTTTTTTAATTCTGAATATGATCAAATTGAATATACATCAATATTTACATCTAAATTGAATACACATCAACAACATGAATACTTTTTAAATGTAAAGAGTTTTCTACAAGAAAAAAAAATTAGCTTCCAAAATATTTCTATCAACCAAGCTGCCTTGTTATTTGTTGCGACTTGACTGATTCTAACTTTGCAAAACAGGTTAATTTTTTTGAAACAAAAGTTAAAAATTGTAAAAGTAATTTCGATCAAGAAAACTTTTAAATAGTGACTAATTTCAGTGATCAATAATTATTAGTAATTACAATGATTAATTTAAATTTTATTTTACAAAATTAAAAGTTATTGGATACTAAAATAGTCACGATTATGAATAAAAAATTATAATTATTCATTAAAACTAGCTACAATTGTTTTAACTACCAAAGAAAATTGATAACTACAAATTAGTATTTAGGTTTTGACTACAAAAATAAATTAATTTCTAAATTAGTTTATAATTAATTAGTGATCAATTTTGACTATTTTAATAACAAAAAATTTTAATTTTTAATTTTATAAATTAGTATCTAAATCGATCAATATAGTGACTAACTAATTTTGGTTTCTTAAATTAGTTTAAAGATTTTCTTGTCGTGAATTATTTTAATAAATAAATATTTGTAGTGTCTCCTTAACTGATACGATTAGAGTCCATTGAATGTTATGTGATGCTAAAGGTTTTTTTTTTCTTCTAAAAACTGTAAAATTAATTTTAATTTTTTAATAGATAAATGCTTGTGTTAGCTTCAAATTATAGTTGACTTAGTTGATGAGTTCGCTTCATGTTGGGTGCTAATGGAGTTCACTTATATGACACTAAAGTGCCAGAAAAAGATTAATTTTTTAGTATTCACAACCCAACACTAATTTATATTATGAATTTGTGTGTCTTGATGCGAATAAATATGAATTTTAGATAATTTTTTATTTAAAGACTTCAATTTGACTATGAACAATCGCTTCACTTACAATTTTTCTTTCATTGTTTTATATAAATCTCTTTATACTTATTTCCTTCATTCACATTCATAAATTTTGTCATATCTACACTTATTTCTTTCACTTACACACATTTCTTTCATTCACATTCATCTCTTTCATATCCACACATCTCCTTCATCCTCACTTATTCCTTTCATCCACACACCTTTTCTCATTTCCTTCATCTACAATAATTTATTTTTTCTATCTTTTTTTTTTTTTTGTATTTTATTTTGTTGAATATGGAGATGTTGTATAAGAAACTTGTTTTAAATTGTATTCATTTGCATCGGCCAAATCAATGAAAATTAGATTCATATTAACAATGAATTTTATTTAGCGTATACATTAATGACGCCTAGATCAACGATAAAATACTTTAATTAAAAATTAATTTAAAAACTAGTAACAAATTAGTGTTAACTTATCCGATGCTATTTAGAGTTAGCCTTCAAAAATTGACATTAACCTATTAGTGTCCATGTTTTTAAAATCGTACATGCAACACAAATATGATGCTACTAGTTAATTATAGTTTTGACCATTACTTATTAGTATGCACTTTTGACCAATACTAGATACATATATTTTGTTGCAGTGTTTGTTTCAATAAATAAATTAATTAATTAAAAATAATATTTAATAGTCATGTGATAATACAACTAGAGTGGCAAACCACTAATTATTAGTAAAAGATAAACAACAAACACCCAATTTTTTACACTATTATTGCTAAAATTAGTTTTATTAACCATAATGAAAATACTGGCAAGTGATATATGAATTTAAAGTTTATTTATTCGTGTATAAAAAAGTTTTCAAGATCTGCAAACATAATTTTCTTAATGCATAAAAAAGAGCCAAAAAGATGGGTTATAAATAAAACAGTTACAATAATGCTTGCTATTCAATAATTCCCACTACGATGCATGAACTGCTAGGTTTTTACAATATGTAGCTACTAATGCATGCAATTGTACTGGATATGTTCTGTGTCTTGTCTATTCAGTAGAAAGAAAAAGGAAAAAAAAACATTTAATAATTTTTTAAAACTAAATAATTATTTAACTAGCTTTTCATTACAGAAAAATGATTGTGATTTTTATGCAGAAAAATTATACTTTGACTCTCATTTTTTATTTTCTGATGTGATTTATTGTGGACCATTGATTTTTTTTAAGAAAAAGATAGTGATACATTAATCAATGACCCACACTAAATCACGTCAGAAAATAAATGATGAAAGTCAAATAATGAGAGCCATAGTATCCTTTCATGTATTACTATGTGGGTTGGTGAGCCAACCCACTTAACCTACCAACCTGTGGTAGATTGAGCCGGGTTGCAAAATTTTTGGTTTACCATAAAGTGAGCCAGATTAGGTTTACTCATTTTCAACCCGTATAAATCGGGTTAACTCATTTTGACATGTCTAACTATAGCTATAGATAATAATGAAGTAGACATGGTAGGAAATGACCTAATTACACAACTCTCTTACATAGGCATTTTCCACATCTTTGGTCTGTTATTTACAACTTGTCTTTGGTTGGTCACCCAAAGTAGTAACACTAGTTGAAGCCATATAATCAAAATATCTTACTTTTCTTCTCTCCAAAGCAAAAATATGTGGTTTTCCCACTCTCAAACACCCACCATTTTTAAATTATTCTCCTTAGAAAATGTTTTGTAATTTGAATAGGGCATGATCTATGTAAGTGCAAGTGATGCCATGGTTAGCTTCCACAACGTTAGTGGTGTCCATTATTTATTTTACTTTTCCTTCACAAAGACATGCATGCAAACAATTGTACATACATATATAATGGGATTCTCGACAATACACTATTAAACAAATTGTGTGTTGGTAAATCAAATACGATGTTTAGACATGTAAAACACAAACTCCTGATAAAAAAAAATGTAATTTATGTACACGTACGTAAATTACTGAGATCTACATTTTTTTTTTTTACTTTCTTTATAAAGTGGATTCAATAGTGGTTATAACTAATGTCGATTCCCCAAAGTAAAAAGTATATTTTAGTCATGAATTTTAGAATTAATTAAAAATATTATTTACGTCGATTCAAGTTATGAGCTGTAAAAGATATGTATAAATTAAAAATAACAATTTATACGAAAATAATTAAAAGTATACATAATAAGAAATACCATATTATTGATAAAATTTCGCTGAGGAGTAAAAATTTGTTATTAAAGTAGAATTTATTGATAAATTATAGATTTTAGGATTTTAACTAACAAGAGAAATATCAGTCAATAAAAGTCGTAAGATATACAAAAGTATTAGTGCGTAAATTTCATTGATAAAATAGTGTAAAAAATTTATGCTTTGAGTTTTGAGTATGATGCGATAAAACTCATTGATAAATCGGTAAATCATCGATAATTGTGATTGATAAACGAATTTGAGTAGATTAGTAAATCTATTTTTTTATATAGCAATATGAAATATAATAATGCTCTTTATTTATTAGCAAGAAATAGTTAAAATATATAATTTCTTATCAAGTGCGACCATTGCGAGGTAAAAGTGTGATATTTTTAAGAAACCTAATTTCTACATTTGAAGATTGATCACCAAACTTTTAAAGAATATGACCAATGGGATTCTTGGGCTTTGTCTAAATTCTCTTATTCATGTTTGTACTCATTTTATTTATTTATTTTACTTAAACATTGAAAAATATTCTGCAGACAAATATCTTTCCTTTTCTTTTTAACAATTCAGCGATTAATTATTAAAAATATAAACTCAACTTTCTAAAATTATAATATTATAAGAGCCGCCTTCATTTAAAGGAAGATGATATACCATTTTTGATTAAATTAAACACTCGTAATATTAAAAGATATAATTATTGATTTGTTCTCCGATCTTTTGAGTTAATTTAATTTGATTTCCGAGTATTTGAAAAGTTCAATTTGATTTTTGAATATTTGAAAGGATAATTTGGTATCTTTTTAAAATGGTTCAGGTTAGCATCTTCCATTATATTTTAGTTAATTATTTAATTTGTTACAAAATGACAGTTCTCAACTCTATCAATAGTATTGACCGAAATATAACGGAATGTATTAAATTGATCCACTTAAGAAAAAAAAGATAAGAGTATCAAATTGAATATAAATAATTATAGCTATTAGAAAAGCCAGAAAATGCGTAAGTGATGACAGTGCATGTAATTATTCACATTAGTTGCTCAACATGAGGAACTGAATCTCCCTAACTTCTTTTTCAATGTTAACATAACAGAAAGGTTGAACTTTGTTCTTCGCACCTTCATCTCTTATAGTGCTTATTGTGTTCATTATTTAGTTAGTGATTTTTTTAATAATTAAGCACGTTTGACTCCAACGTTTAAAACATAATAAGCACTTTCAAGACTATACACTTATTTCTTTTGTCTGATTGGAAGTTTAATCAAATATACTCTTTTTGCAAATTTTTCATACATTAAAATTCAATATCTGTTATTATAAAAAAACTTTTTGACATTTTTTTTCTGGAATAGCCATTACTATAAAAATTTGAGGAGACATAAATTACTCCATTAAAAAAAAAAACACACTTCCTTATTTACACATTTTTGTTTTATTTCCTAATCTGACCCTTAAGTGCGATTTATATACGAGACATGTGCATGCATAGAGATGTCATTTAAGCCTTCCATCCAAGGACTGACCCTAACCCCCTTTAAAAATAAACCTTATATTTTTAGCCCAGTTAACAGGGGGCTTTTTTAAAGCCCCAGCCCCTTGAATCCCACATAAAGTGGGTTGGGACAGGGTTACGGTGGGGCCGGCC
>Ga0214544_1004644_pt1 | contig 27422 bp, 8 predicted proteins | sample CNSS3metaG_FD_160074 | JGI IMG/M metagenome (GOLD analysis project Ga0214544, IMG submission 160074) | Root nodule microbial communities from cowpea collected in UCLA plant growth center, Los Angeles, California, USA - CNSS3 | ecosystem: Host-associated > Plants > Roots > Nodule | place: USA...
AATATATAAAAAAATATATATATATATATATATATATATATATATATATATATATATATATATATATATATATATATATATATATATATATATATATATTTTAAATTAGCCTATAATCTGGTGAGACTGCGAACACAAATTTATTGTTAGTGGATAATATAATTTTAAAACTGAAGTAATAAAAGTGTGTGTATATACGATTTAAACTTTTTTTTTTTGAGTTAGCGTAATGATGGACGTTTGAATAATTCGCATAAAGTGTTAGACTTATATTCTAAATTATTCTAATATTAGTGTTGTTCAACAACAACAACAAAAAAGCATTTAAAAAAAAAGTGAAAAATGCTTCATATTGGTTCTCACTCGAGGGTAGTTAATAAATAATACAAAATTGAATATGCCACATATATCTTATATTCAATTATATTAACTATGAGCATATAATCGATTACTAATTTTATTTATTAGGCTAATAATACATAATAATTTTTGTTTTATTATTTAAAACACACATTAGTTTTAATATTTAAAACACACATAAACTATCATTTATTGAAATAAGATTAAGAAGAATGTCACTAAAATAAAATATTAAATAGAGATTATATGGGAAAAATAGTTTAAATTTTTTAATATTTTCCACGTATGTGGGTTTTTTTATGTATTATTTGTTTGGCATAAGAAACTATATATATGAATAGTGTATAACACATTAGTACGATATATATATATATATATATATATATATATATATATACATATATATATATATATATATATATATATGTATGTATTAGAATAAACAATTATATTTACATTTATAATTTATTATTATTAGATAAAGATCACAGCAATAAAAATGATATCCTAATACCTAACTCCTTTTGCCAATAACTAACATTATCTGGTGATGGTGGTATTTTCCTCATAATATTAAATTATGATTATGAAAAAAGGAATTATTTATAACTAAACATAAGTGTGGATTATATTATTTAAATCAAATTGTTAGTTTGTAATGATAACTAATCTTCCTTCAAACATCTCTTCCATTGAAGCCAAATAATATAATATTTGTTGTAATTTATTAATACCACATATAACATTTTCTACATGGTCAATGAATACCAGAATTAACTTATTACTATATTTATTAATCTATTTACATCAAATTCATGTTATATTTTTTTTTTCTAATAAAAAAAAGGTAGAAAAACTTACGTACTATTGTTTTTCACAGGTCCTGTGATGTTGTTGGAGCATGATCCCCAGAATTGCAATGATGCATTTTTGGGGGTTAAAGTAGAGACATGATTAAAGATTTGGAGCTTTAAACTCGTTAGGTTTTCTCTATTATTGACCATTGCTATCATTCAATATTCAAACAAAACTAGCACAACCTTTTTCAGCTTCCCTCATCATTCTAGGTTTCAAAAATTCCAATTAAGTACGTTAAAAAAAATGCCATTATTGTATGCTATTCAAATGCTATATAATATATATATTTCAAACAAAATGTTGCTCAATTAATTTATGATCCAACATACTTCAACACTAAAAAAATATTTATAGAAACTCATATGTATTGGTCTCACATAAATATTTCACATTAATAATACACATCTCGCATTCATATAAAATATAAATATAATAAGTTGCTTCTTCTTCTGAAATTAGAATGGTTTAATTCTCTTTCATCGTATAACATATTTTTGTTAGAAAATAGAATCCAAAATGTATATTATAATCTGAATTTGACTTTTGTGATATCACATCACTTACGATAAATAGTAGTTGGGTGATTAATGGGTTCCGAAGCTATGTAGAGGTTTTGTGTCTCCGTTTGTGCATAGTTACTAGTGTTGGAAATATGAAGTTCATTTATTTTTGTGGGCAGAAATAAAGATTGAGATCCAAAAAAATAGGTGGAAGTGGTTGGGAAAAGAAAGAATGGGAGTAGTAGTTGGATGAAGATTTGTTTGTTTGGTTTCTCTTTCTCTCTCTCTCTCACTGCATCTACTATCATCTATCATATCACTATCACTCACCTTCTGCTTCACTTGCGTAGCACCACCAACTCCTATAAAATAAAGCTTAATATAACATTGTCTTTTTGCTAACATCATGCCCTTACTTCTATACAAAATATCATACGCTCAAGTACGTCTCTAGTCTCTCGGGTCGATAAAATAACGTGTCTTCTTTGCAAGTTTTATATTATTCAGTGGTGAGAATTCAAGTATGAATCTGAGTCTTATATTAAGTAAAAGTAAAAAAGTTGAGTATTATATAAAGATGAAGATTCATAATCTCATTGTCTTAAGGTTTTGGGTTGAGAGTGGTGTCAGTCTCTCTCTTATGTGTGAGTTTGACTCATGTTTATTGGTGTTATATTTGACTTTTCTTGTACTTTTGTAGAAGGATATTATGAAATGTAGTTAAATTTTGGTTAAATTATATTTTTAGTCCCCATTTTCGTAGCAAAATTTGAATTTGGTCCCTCAATTAATTTTTATCTCAATCTGGTCCCTATTTTGGGAAATTTGACCCAATGAAGTCCTTTCCGTTAAGGGTGAAGTAATAGTGTTAAATGGGGTGCCACATGTCAGCTTCTGGATTTTTTGAATTTTTTGAATTTTTATTTTATTTTTTATTAATTTTTTTAAAATTCTAAAAAAATTAAAATTTTGCCACGTGTCAAGTGGACATAGTGCCACGTGGCAGTGACAGTGCCACGTGGTAGTGACAGTGCCACGTGTCACTATTTGGGAGTTGTCATTTCCTCATTCTCAATTTGGTCCCTCTATTTTATTTTTTGTCTCAATTTAGTCCCAATTTTTGTAAAAATTATGTAATTTCGTTCTCCTCCAAATTGAAACCAAATTTAATTTCTATATAAATAAACACAAATATTTCTATCAAAATTGATATTTCAAGTAAATATTTTTAACAAAATTAAGTTTATTTTAATTTATATTTTACGTTAAACTTTATTTAAAATTGTTTTAAAATTGTTAATAGAAAATAAAAATAAAAAAATTCATAAATTATATTGATATTTTATTACATTGTACTTTAATATTGTTTTTTATTTGAATTTATATTTTAAATAATTGCATATTTTTAAAATGTGTAAAATTCAATAATTTCTATACAAATATTTTAGTTAGTATAAAAATAACAATTATATAATTTAAGAAAAATTAACTAGTTTATGTAACAATAAAAAATAAATAAATTTAAAATTTGAAAACAATTTTAAGTAAAATTTAATGTGAAACAAATTTAAAGAAACTTGGTTTTATTGAAAATATATAATAAAAATATCAATTTGAATAAAAAAATCATTTAATAAAAATATTTGTATAACATTTTAAAATTTTTGTTTCAATTTGGAGGGAGACGAAATTGCATAATTTTTACAAAAATTGGGACTAAATTGAGACAAAAAATAAAATAGAGGGACCAAATTGAAAATGAGAAAATGACACCTCCCAAATAGTGACACGTGGCACTGTCACTGCCACGTGGCACGATGTCAGCTTGACACGTGGCAAAATTTTAATTTTTTTAAAATTTAAAAAAAAATTAAAAAAAATTAAAAAATTCAAAAAATTCAAAAAATCCAAAAGTTGACACGTGACACCCCATTTAACACCGTTCCTCCACCACTAACGGAAATGACTTGATTGGGTCAAATTTCCCAAAATAGAGACCAGATTGAGATAAAAATTAATTGAGGGACCAAATTCAAATTTTGCTACAAAAATGAGGACTAAAAGTATAATTTAATCTTAAATTTTTACCATGAAGAGTGTGAATGTATTTGGAGTCAAAGGATTGAAAATGTTTTATGTGTGTTGTACAAATTTATACATAATAATTATTCTCTGTAGTTGTGATTTTTTTTTGGTATTTGGAGTTTCTAAATTATATTTTTGTGTTAATCTTATATTATTCTTGTTAGGTTGATTGATAAAATTAAATTATTATATTAATTTAATTAATTTTGTAAGCTTTAATAAACTGTGCAATATGTGGTCATGAACGTTTGTTAGTAGGTAAATTTAATATTATTAGTGTAAAAGACACGGAATGATAGATTTAATCAAATAAAAATAAGACTAAAATGGAGCTTTCGAAAATAGAAAATACAACTGAAATAATTGTTTTTAGAAATTATAGTTTATCCCATGTTATTTATAAGCGCGACTGAGTTTGAAGCTCTGATTGTACCCTCTGTTATTCTGTTTTCAATGTTCAACAAACGAACAAATTATACGACAAATTTTGGTAGAAGATGCGAACTGATTTTGTTTAAAAAACATGTTGACTTTGTTTTCACAGGAATCCACGATTGAATCCAATGCTTTGGAACACTGAAGAGAGTATAACAGTTTTTTTTGTTTGTTTTATTTTATTTTATTTTATTTCATTTCTCTATCATAGTCTATGATCTCAATTGGGGACCATTAATTAAAATTACATTTTTGTGTTCATACTTCTTTTCAACTAAATATACATTTCATATGATTTTAAAGAAAAATCATTTTATTTTTCAAAAATTCTTTAATGAATTTGACCAACAATTAAAGAAAATAGATTTTTTAAAGCAGGTCAATCGAACATGAATTGAGTTTATTGGCCTAAATCTACTTAAAAATAAAGCTCTACCACAACTTTGTAATACATGTTCAACACATTAAATTGAAGCTGATTTATCTAAATGAAGATATTTGATTGTTTTAGAATAATGTAATACAATAATGTTTTCAAAGACCATTTTATAAGGTTTAAAAGTAGTATTTCAAAAAGATGATAAAAAAAATAAATATTTTATAAGAACTAAATCAAAATTTGTTGATTTTATATATATATATATATATATATATATATATATATATATATATAAACATTATTTAATTTTCATCTTAATTTATAATACATTATTAAAATTAACCTCGATAAATACAATTTTAACTAACAAAAAATAAGTTATTCGTATAAACGTTACGAATTTATTAAACACTTTAACTAAAATACGAAAGTAAGTTTACAAAATGACGGTTTAAAATGTTAACTGATATAGACTTTATTATTTTATATAAATAAAAAATCTCAAGGCTCAACATTGTTTATTTTAATAAATAACTATTTTGTTCACAATGACAGTAGGACCTCCCCTCACATGAGTATCACCATTCCTAACATAAACTAATCATGATTTATTTATACATAAACCTTTCAATTTTTTGTTATTTTGTTTATTAAAAGTAATTATGGAAAAAAATCAAATATATTCTCCATCATATATGCAGTGCAATACTTTTCATATTCATACTTAATAACAAATTATTAAATGTGATACAGTTGTCTATGTTTATATTAATTTATTTAAAATTATATTAAAGAGAAGGTCGTATTCAATTCAATATATTAAAAACTTATATACTCACTTGCTTTAAAGAAATTAAAAAGAAAAAAAAAACTTCGTCCACAAGGCAAACTACAAACTAAACAAATTTTTAGAGCATTTAAGTGTTTTCAATTATAATTGGTTGATTTTCTTGAAATGAAGGGACATTCTTCTTAGTTTTATGAGCATATTAAATAAATTTCAATGGAGAGACTCTATTTGACTCTTTTGTTTTATCAATTTCATCACTGGGACGAATAAATGAAGAAATAAATACCACGTGCTTCTTTTCTTTGAATATTCCAATCACTAATTCAAATACTTTGACTAATATTTAATCTCAACGGTTTTATACTACAATTACTACATCACAAATCTTATACAAAACTATTTCACCCTATCCATTTTCCCAAGGCATGAATGAACTTATTTTTTATTGTTTCTCTCTGAATTTATCACTTACTTTACCAAAAATATGCACCATAAATACTATTAACTGGATAAAAAAGATATTTGTTTCATATAAAATAGAAAGCAAAAAATTTCTGCTAAAGAGAAGAATGGAAAAGAGAAAAAAGAAAATGAGAAGATAATAACAAACAAGTACAAAAAAGAAATGCGTTAATGAAGATGAGATGCAAAGTGAAGTAAATGGATGATTCCATTAAATGTGATGGCAATGCAAGCATGTGACGTGAGGTATAAAAATTTTCAATAAAGAGACCTAATTTCTTAAGATGGAAAGGGAGAGGATCAATAACAAAAAGAAAGCAAAGTTGAACTCTTCCTAATTTCTCTAATTTCTAATTAGAGAGAAACCCTATTTCCATTTTTCTCTTGTTTTTATTCATTTCAAATTGCATCCATATTTTTGCATGCACTATTGCAACTGAAAATGGTTAATTCAAAGAAGGGATTTTTTTTTCATAGTAAAAGAGAGTGCAATTGGGTGAAGAAAAGTAGGTAAACAAAAGATAGGGATTGGGTGAAAAAACATAAAATTACTTTCTTTCTTCTCTCAAGTGCAATTGCTATTTTCTGAGGGTACTTTTGATCTTGGCCGTTTAAGAACTTCTCTGACTTTTCACTCTTTCTCTCTCTGGTTTAGTCAAGAAGCAAGAAGAGAGGTCACTGTGTGTTATGCATTGCTCTGCTGGCCAAACCATTCTTTAATCCTTTGTGACCTTTTTGTTTCCTCTTTGCTTTTTATTTATAATTATCTTCAACTTTGACATAAATAATTAAAGTAAAAGGGCTCACTTTCCTGAATCTTGAGCCTTTCTTACTTTAATTTTGAACTCCCTTATGAACCATGCTTCTTCACTTCTTCTTCTAGCTCCTATAGTAGCCTCAACCTCAACGCCTTCTATTTTCATGCAAATTCTCTGTGGTGTTGAGCTTTCATGCTCCAATTCAGAGCTACGCTGATTCAAATTCTCTAGTCTTTGTTAATTACTTCAGAATCTGAAGCATAGTACAAGGCTGCAACTTGCTCTCAGTTTCTTCAGTGTGAATGCATCATTTCGCCCTGTGGTTTAAGCTCTGAGCTGCTCCATGAATCCTTGTGCTTCTTCCTCTTTGATTCCTTTCAGGTGATTACTCATTGAAAAATCTTCCCTTTCTTTGTCCCTGCGTGCTAACTTGTGCCAGTAACTTAGTTTGCAGATCTGGGGTGTTTTGGTTTAGTGGTTTTCATTAGTGCCCACTTATGGGCTTCAAACTATCAAATGGGTTCCACATTGTGGGCTGGGTTTCCAAGGATGTGCTTCAAAGGGAGTTTTGGGGTTTCTTTATGGTTCTAGTGCTTGGCGTTTTTCTTCTTCATGTGGAGTGTGACTTCTTAATGATGGAAACTCTTGCGGTGTTTTGGTTCAGTGCTAGTTTGCAGATCTGGGATGTTTTGGTCCAGTGGTTTTCATGAATACCTATTTATGGCCTTCAAACTATCAAATGGGTTGCACATTGTGGGTTGGGTTTCGAAGGATGTACTTCAAAGGGAGTTTTGGGGATTCTTTCTGGTGCTAGTGGTTGGTGTTTTTCTTTTTGATGTGGGGGTGTTACTCCTTAATGATGGGAAATCTTGGGATTTTGTTTTTATTTTATGTTAGATGTTTTGTTTTTAGTTGTTGTTTTGATGAAATTTTAGTTGTTGAGCAACTTTGACTGTTAGTGGTCTTTTAATTTCCTTCCCAATACATTAAATGTGGTATGTGAGCAAAATTTGGGTTCATAATTCGTTCATCTGTATTCAATGTAGAAATTCGGGTAGTTCCTCTTCCGTGCAGGAAAAAAAAAGGCAGGAAGGAAGCTTACATTGGTTTTTTTGGTTGGCAAGAAAATGTGTTCTGAGAATTAACTGCAGAAATGTTAGTTCAAGTTATAAAGTCACAAGAAAGCTAAATCACCTACTCCAACAACTTAATTTGACAGTAAATGTTGTTCATGAGTTTTTTTTTTTTTTATATTCCTCTTCAGCTAAAATCCTGGGATTCTTTTTCTTTTGGGGTTCATCTACTTGGCTTTCTGCATGGGACCTTTTGTTGAAAAGCTTCTGTCTCTTAAAAATGTCTTTAGGCCAATTAAGGAGGAATTTGTTATTTCACAGACCAAACATTTTCCTTTTCCTTACTAACCAAGCTGTCTTAACATATTCATTTTTGTAGTGATGTTCTTCGCTGCTCATTTCTCTTTGTAATTGATTTGCAGCTATGCTTTAGGTATTGTTTGTTTCAACTGTAACTTGAATATTCTCCTTGATGGTATAGTTGTCTTTCGATATCTTTTAATATCCACTGTTGGAAACTGAAAATTATGCTATTGCTTTCGTTCAACATCATGTTCTTTTTTATTTTCATTTTTGTCACTTATTCTCTAAGTTAGGCTAGGCAAGGATTGTGACTGATGTATATAACCTGCTCCAAGAGGCATGTTTTCTTTAAGTTACTGTTGTTTGTGATTGTCACTCTGCAAAGTTGAAGCTGCATTAGGCATTTTTAAAATATTAAGAATGTTTCTGAATATTAAGTATTTTCGGTAACCTCAAAGGTTTATTCCTCCATTAGATCTCTGATAATGGAAATCTTACAACAAGAAAAAACTGATTGCAAAATTGATTCAGGGCTTTCAGCTACCTAAATACTTATTGGTTGATTCAGATGTGACTTTTAGTTAACTAGAACTACTCTGTGAATACCTTTAGAAATGTTGATAGTGCTTGCTTCTTTATGCTATTGTATTCTAACTATGATTTGTGGTCATGGTGCTAAACCAGGAAAATATGAAGGATGGCAGATACTGCTTCAAATTCATGTATCAATATCTTATACCTTCTCACCAAAAAACTCACCATGAAGTTCTACTTCCCTCGAGTGCATCCTTTCCTTTTCATAGTTGTTATTCTATGTCCTATGGTTTTTGCTGACTTAAATTCTGATAAGCAAGCCCTTCTTGATTTTGCTGCTTCTGTCCCCCATCGCCGTGACCTTAAGTGGAATTCAGCTACTTCAATTTGTACATCCTGGGTAGGTGTCACTTGCAATCAAAATGGCACCCGTGTTGTTTCTCTCCGGCTTCCTGGAATTGGACTTGTCGGCACGATTCCGGCCAATACACTTGGCAAGATTGACTCACTCAGAAATATCAGCCTCCGTGCCAACCTACTCAGTGGAAGTCTTCCTCCTGATATTTCTTCTCTTCCTTCTCTACAATATCTTTACCTTCAGCATAATAACCTTTCTGGTAACATACCTACCTCATTGTCCACCCACCTCAATGTACTTGATTTGTCATACAATTCCTTCACCGGTGCTATTCCAAAGACATTGCAAAACTTAACACAACTAACTAGGTTGAACCTCCAGAACAATTCTCTATCTGGTGAGATACCAAATCTCAATGTCACTAAGCTCAGGCAATTGAATTTAAGCTACAACAATTTGAATGGCTCTATCCCTGCTGCTCTTCAGACTTTCCCCAATTCTTCCTTTGAGGGTAACTCTCTATGTGGATTACCTCTGAATCCATGCTCTTCAGCCCCCCCTGCACCTCCTCCATCATTAACTCCTGCCCCACCAACTCCTTCAAGACACAGCTCCAAAAGTAAATTGAGTAAGGCAGCTATCATTGCAATTGCAGTTGGTGGGGGTGTGCTATTACTTTTAGCAGCTCTCATCATTGTTCTTTGCTGTTTAAAGAAAAAGAATGATGGAAGCCCCAGAGCTACTAAAGGCAAAGGTCCTAGTGGTGGGAGAACTGAGAAACCAAAAGAAGAGTTTGGAAGTGGGGTGCAAGAACCTGAGAAAAACAAGTTGGTTTTCTTTGAAGGCAGTTCTTATAATTTTGATCTAGAGGATTTGCTGAGAGCTTCTGCTGAAGTTCTTGGAAAGGGTAGTTATGGCACTGCATATAAGGCTATATTAGAAGAGTCAACAACAGTTGTAGTGAAAAGGTTGAAGGAAGTCGTGGTTGGGAAAAGGGAATTTGAACAGCAGATGGAGATTGTGAGAAGAGTTGGACAGCACCCAAATGTTGTGCCACTTCGTGCTTACTATTATTCCAAGGATGAGAAGCTTTTGGTTTATGACTACATCCCAAATGGCAATCTATCAACCCTCTTGCATGGTATGCATTTCTGTTTCTCTCCTTGTTTCAGCTAAAACTTCTAAACTTGTTATAGTTTTCCTTTATTCTGTATTTGAGTTTATACATATTACACATGATATTTGAATGTCTTTTGGATAATCTCATTTTCTATACATGTGGATGCTATTTAACTTCTTATGGTAAATGTACAAGAGTTAAATTGGATCTGAATTCGATGACAGGTAACAGAGCAAGTGGAAGAACTCCATTAGATTGGAACTCCAGAATAAAAATCTCTGTTGGAATTGCCAGAGGAATTGCTCACATACATTCAGTTGGTGGTCCAAAATTCACTCACGGAAATGTGAAATCTTCAAATGTCCTCCTCAACCAAGATAACGATGGATGCATCTCAGACTTTGGCCTGACTCCACTCATGAATGTTCCTGCAACTCCTTCTAGAGCTGCAGGCTATCGTGCCCCTGAGGTGATTGAAACGCGTAAGCACTCTCACAAGTCAGATGTGTACAGTTTTGGTGTTCTCCTTCTGGAAATGCTGACCGGAAAAGCGCCGCAACAGTCTCCGGGACGTGACGACGTGGTTGATCTCCCAAGGTGGGTGCAATCTGTTGTTAGGGAGGAGTGGACAGCTGAGGTTTTTGATGTTGAATTAATGAGGTACCAAAACATTGAAGAAGAAATGGTGCAGATGTTGCAAATTGCCATGGCCTGTGTGGCAAAGGTTCCTGATATGAGGCCTACCATGGAGGAAGTAGTGAGAATGATTGAAGAGATCCGGCAATCCGACTCCGAAAACCGGCCATCTTCGGAAGAGAATAGATCCAAGGAGGAATCAACTGCTCAGACTCCATGATTAACTCTGCCTTTCCTTCTTGTGTTCCAAGCAAATTGATTTCTTGAACTTGTTTCTTTCTGGAAGCAACATTCAGAGGTATATATAAGAGTGCATGAAACAGTTCTTCTCACAGATGGAATTACTTCAGTTGTTTTCTTTTTCTAGGAAGGTTTATTTCATTGGATTTTTGTGTATTAACGTTGTGATTCAATTGATGATCTTCATTCAAGAACAATCTCTCCCATTTGTTCTTCTGAATTGTTAGAAATGTGTATTTCTGTATCACCAAATCATGCCATGGTTAGTCAATGATATGATCAATAATTAATACCTTCTCTCGTGTCTATTGATCTTTCAATTACAGTGTGCTGATGTGTTAATATATATTTCAAAAGGCATCTGATATATATGGATAAATTTAAACCTAATGCCGTTCGTTCTTTTTAACGAGATATGCCTGGAATTTTTGCTAGGTTTATAAATGAGGTTTTACTAGAAAGATATAACATCAATAGTTCAATTATATAAGGTATTAATATTACTCTCAATACAAAACTTTAAGACAATAGATTTATGGGTCTTTATTATTATATAATGTTCTATTTTCTTATTTTCAATTAATGTAAAATTTAAACTCACACTTAAATTCCTAACAAGTTTTATTTCATTGATTTAATAATATCTATCGGTTAATTCTTGTTGCCTAACATATTGAATCCAAATAATGGCTCAGGTGGATAATACTACTGGTTTATTTGTAAACTAATATTTCTCACAACTTTTTTGTTGAAAATTTATTGAAAGTGAATTTTATTTATTCAATTATTAAATTACTGGATGTAATCTTAACAACTATTTGTATATAATTTAAATCTAACTAATATACACTTAGGTTGTCATTGTCTACTAATTAATTTTTGTATACAATAACATTATTAACTTTCAAAAAATGTAACCGTATTTTAATCAATATCACATTATCTTGATAAATGCAGAACAATGAAGTTCAACTGAGTACACAGTTTCACATAAGATTCTCTCATGTCGAAATGCTAAATTTTGAAGTAAATTCATTCACACTCTCTGACTTGACTTTGCTCTCTAAGTTATAATTTTAGACCAAAATAACAATTTGTGGGTATGAGTATTCCAAGTTCTCGTCTTGTTGAAAATTTTATCATTACTTAAAAGAAGATTTTGCCATTATGTTGTTTTCTTCTTTTTTTTTTTGTGGGATTTACCATCCATGAAGCTGGGGTAAGCTAGGGTGCTGATGAATTTGAAAAGCCTAAAACAAACTTAAAAAATGATTTATTATATTTAAAATTTATTTTTTGATGTAAAATTATTTATTAAATTATTATAATTAATTTCATCCAACATTTCTTTTTCGATAGATAAAAAGACTAATTCATCTAATCTTTTTGAGACATGATTGACCCATTTATATTTTCTAATTCATTCTTCATATCAATTTTTATAAATTTATTCATAAGTCCTTTTTGTGACGCAATTAAAACTTTAATTCTTCTTTTTTCCTAAATGTTTGAATAACCTGATTCAATTTTTTTAGTTGACATATCTATATTTTTTTATATGACAAAAATACACAAATAATTTTACTTATTTTACCCTTGAATCGATCTATTTATGTCAATTTATATTTATTTTAACCTTACCAAATCAATTTATATGGTAGAGATTTCTACTAATATATTATAATTTCTCTTTATTTCTAGCTTAAGATTTTCCATATATTCCCTTGAGTCAAGGAATTAACATTTTGGATTTGAGATTATATATCTGTGACTGGTCTAACACAAATATAATAAGAACGATAACATAATAATTTAAACAAAAATATTAGACCTTGACATTGTACCATCTCACCCTAAACATCGGTCACAAGGCGGGTTGAAACCTCAAAGACGAGGAATCCTCTCATATGAGACATGTAACTCGGCCTAGAGACGATCAGGTTTCTTGGGATGAGCCACATGGATTTCGATGTGAGGGTGATTAGGTATCTAGAAGTAAAAACAGGAAGCTCAGCCTAGGGATTACCAAGACTCCTGGTTTAACCGTATGAAGATCAATGTAAAGACGAGCAGGCCACTCGATCAGACGATGAGCACATCAAATCGGACAAAGGCTGAACCAGTAATGTAGTAGAGGACGAGGTGCCTATACACTAAGCATAAAACAACTAGTTGCAAGTGGCTCGTGAATGGGTCCTAAGAACATTAGAAGGCTCATATTCTCACTTAGACTTACGTCTCCTGAAATCTAGGGAACTCTCCCTAAATACAAATAACTTATAAGATCTTAGGGAGATGGACTATTATAACCACCAAACCCCTCTCTTTTAGGAAGATAAAACTAAGACAATTGTAAATCAACCCTATAAATATGAAAAACACTTTCCATATAAGACATCGAGTTCCTTTTGAGAGAGTAAAGAGTAAAAGAGCAATTTTTTCATTTTGTTCTAATTAAACATAATTTAAAGTTTTCGACAAAAACCGATAGCGTCTAATTAATAAGTTTATGGCTAATTTATTATTATAAAACCATTTTATAAATTAAAGACATCTCATTGATATATTATAATTTTGGATCTCCGACATAATATATGCAAGTTTGAACAAGACTAATTGTAAGTTTGATTGACATTGTCATTGTCTTTGCTTAGCAGGATTACGTTTAAAACTAAAGTTGGAATACATAAACTTTGAGCAGTATACATCAATTTTAATAATGTTAGCACTTAGTGAATACAAACAAATTAAATTAAAGTGTAATCAGCAGCTTATCTTTAATGCATGACTATGTATTATATATATGTTAAATAAACTAATAAAAAAGGCAGTCACGTTCTAAGGCTAGTATCAATTATTGTCACTTTTGTTATCCAAAGATTTCAATAATGAGTGTTTCTTCTTCCTTTTTCCTATTACCAAAAGAAAGTTAGTTGACTGGGATTTTTTCTGTCTCTGTGTGTGTTTGCATTGCGTTACTGATATAATTCTCGAAAATAAAATGACCTAGTTATTATTATTTTTTATGTTAAATATATTTTTTGTCCCTCAAGTTTCAGAAAAATTTGGAATTAGTCCGTCATTGAAATTTTTGACCAATTTAGTCCTCATATTTAGAAATGCGTAAATTTAGTCTTTTTAATCAAATTTTGTCAAGTTTATTTAAAGTTTCAAATGTATTTATGATTATATTTGAGTTAGCATTTGAGTAAAAATTGGACAAATGATGTAAACAATTCAAATATTATTATGAAATGCGCTTGAAATGTTAGATAAAATTAATAAAATCTAGTTAAAAGGATTAAATTCATACATATCTAAAGATAAAAGACTCAATTGGTCTAAAATTTTGAAAAAGAACCCATTCCAGATTTTCCTGAAATTTAAGAGATCAAACTCATGTTTAACCCTTATTTCTTTAAACTTCTAGCTTGCAGAATTGTTTTACTTCTTTCATTCCGATGACACTGGTATACAGTAAAATCTATTATTGTCTTCACAAAAGATTATTCCATAATCTTAAACAACCCCTTGTCCCACTTAACATTTGTACTAGTTTTCCTCCTTTCCGATTTTTTTTTCATTACACGGTGAAATTTACTTTCAAATTTTTCAAAATACACAACTTCAAAAAAAAATACGAATTCAAATAAGTTGGGTCAAATTAATGTAACTTTATTTGAAAAATGTCATAATAAACAGTTTTTTTATTAAAAGAATAAAATTGTGTCAAAATAGTACGACTTTAGATCAAACATGTTGAAACAGAAATCGGAGTGACACGATATCTTCAAAATGAAATTGTGTTAGCTTGAAATTGTGACAGAATTTGTAATTTTTTTTAAAAAATTCATTTTGATAAATTTGAGAGTAAATTATACCAATATACAGTAAAAAAGAAAAGCCCGTTTGATATGTTTTGTGGATGAAATTTCCTGTGAGGATTTGGGACAATTATGGTGGTTCGTGATGTGCTTTTACTTGTGACTTTTTGTTTTATGGGTTTTTTCTAAGGCTATTTGTTTCTTTCAATTTGATATTAATTATTTTATTATGATAATGTTCTCAAATTTAAATTAAGAAATTACATTATCTTGAACTTTACTTGTTACGTGTTATTATCTTGTCTTTAATACTCGTAGAATTCATAGGTTTCACAGATTTTAGAAAAAAGATTTCTCTGTGAAATGAATTATTGTTATCTGAATAATCGGTTCACATATTCCAAGATCAGCCTAAAAATTGTTCAAAGAAAATGGTGAGCACAATTCTTTGAAAACATTAAATATAAAGTAAGAATTTCACACGTATCAAATAAAAAAGGAGTGGTGTCCTTCAAGATTATAGAATACTCTCAAACCACACCAACCTTTTGTTAGCATTGGCTTGTGCAAATTCATGTTATAGTTAATAACATGAATATTACCTTTATGGTAAGCAAATATCATTGATAACCAAGTTCCGACAAAAACAAAAAAAAGAAAAACAATGGCGAAGGCCCAATCGATGTAACCAACGTCCTTAAAATTTATTTTTAACAAATGGATTCACATTCATGATGTTTAATAATAGGATAATGATATTTTGACTATTAAATTTTTACAATTTTTTTTTACAATATGAAGTGTCATCTTCTAAGTGGTTTTAGAATATTGAGAATGAGAAAATGGAAAAATAAAAAATCACTTAAAAAATGACACTTAAGGTTGTGAAAGAAAGTTGTCAAAATTTAGTAATCAAAAAATCATTTTCCTTAATAATATACATAAGATTTAATTAGTAGGATCTTACTCATCATGATTCAAATTTGTCAAATTTGTACCCACTTTTAAAAAAATGTCAATTGCATTCCAACTTTTCAAAAAATGTCTCATTTAGGTTCTTTTCAGACAAAAAATATAAATATCGTTAACGGCGTGTCACATGAAGGGATGTCAACAAGGCGGGTAGGGTACAGGTAGTAGCTCCCCCGCACCCTACCCGCTGGATAAATATTCGCCCCGTATCCGTACCCATATCCGTCGGATATCCGTTATGCGGGTACCCGTCTATTTTTCTCATATGCATGGGTATCCACGGATACCCGTGGATATTTATAAAATTATTTAAAAAATAAATATTTAATCATAAATTTAAATAAAATAAAATAAAATACATAACTGTCATAAATTTTAGGGTTAAATATGTTTTTGGTCCCTTAACTTTCAGTAAATTTTGGAATTAGTCCATTTTGAAACTTTGGACCAATTTAGTCCTTCATCTTTCGGAATACGTGGATTTAGTCCTTTTAATCAAATTTTGTTAGGTTTATTTGATGTTTCGTACGCATTTTAAGATTGTATTTGAGTTGTTTATACTGTTTGACACATTTTTGCTCTAATTTTAAGTCAAATACTATTGTGAAATACGCTTGAAATGTCAAATAAACTTAACAAAATTTGATTAAAAGGACTAAATCCACGTATTTCAAAAGATGAAGGACTAAATTGGTTCAAAGTTTCAAAATGGACTAATTCCAAAATTCACTGAAAGTTAAGGGACTAAAAACATATTTAACCCTAAATTTTAAATAAAGTTCAAACAAACTCAAGTCCATACAAGTCCAAATAATCATAAAAATAAATATAAAATGACAATGAAAATTCTTTAATTAGTGTTTTGATCAACAAGTCCACTTTCTCCGATTGATTCTTGAGAAAAAATTAGGTCAAAATGTTTCTTACTAATATATATATATATATATATATATATATATATATATATATATATATATATATATATATATATATATATATATAAGGGTATTTTATTTTTGTGAATTAAAGTTTAGCGGTTACGGGTATCCACGGATACGGATACTATGATACCCGTACCCGTCCCATCAACATGCGGGTATCAAAAATATCCATACCCGCGAGTAGCGGGTATCCATTTTTAATATCTGTTTCTTACTCATTGCGGGTTTTATCCGCGGATATCTGCGGATACATATATTTTTGACATCCCTAGTCACATGTCGATCTCGTTTTTTTTTTGCCACATGTCAGATCCTTAGCGTGACATATGGCTCTGTCAGGTGTCACGTGACAAGGTACTGTCACGTGTCAGTGTCACTACCAAGTGTCATTTTCTTAATTTCAATTTAGTCCCTACAGATGTATATTTGTTTCGATTTAATCCTTACCTATGTCTATTTGTTTCAATTTAGTTCTCACACATGTCCTTTTGATTCAATTTTGTCATTATTTTTATTTGTTGTATTTTTTATTTTCTAACTCATTATCATACATGTAATTGCCATGGATTTTTTATCACCATTCAACACATATTAAAGTTAAAAAGAAACAAAATCAATGTTTAAATTATATTATTATTAATTTAATATTTATTCTTTGTCTGATTTTGATAAGTGATGTATTATAACTTTTATTAGTATATTATAATTTAAAACATTGAACCAGACATTTAAAATACATTTTAATTTGAGTATTTGTTTTCCTTTTATATTTATAAAAAATATTTTTAAATTTTATTAACTAGGTTTCATTAATATTATTTTATTTTGTATTCTAGTTTGAAATGTATACAATTATAATTTTTTTCTAAATATTTGATATTGAAATAACAACTCTCCTCTTAATCTTAAATATTTGATAATATTATGTTTACGAGTATGGGAGTGGGTATGAGTACGAGTATATATATACTCTTTACACGATATGGGACAGAAGAACTTGTTTTGGAAACAGAATCTTTTTGAAAAAATTGTCTTAAAAATCATGTTCTGGAAATTTTGGAATGCTTGTTCCTAAAGATTGATAGAACATGTATTCTTTGTGGAAGTTACTTCTACAAAGGATAAAATATCATTTTATAAAGAATTAAATATGTACGTCTCTAAATTTTAATCGTGAAATTGAAAGTGCTTTTATTTCGAGCTTTAATATAATTTGATTCTAAAACTTTGAAAATAAATAAATATAATTTTTTTTAAACAAATATATTTAATCTTATAAAAAATTATAGTAAGCAGATAGAAATTATGGAAATGTAGGAAATAAAAGCCCACTTTTGAACCTAAAACCCTTTGGTTCACACAAATACAAACCACTTCATAAAAAAAATGGTTTGGTTTGGAATTGTTTGGGCTTTCTTAAAATTACAGACCATACCCACTTCTATTTCTAAATCCAGCATAAACACGCACGTTGCAAAATGAGTTGGCATGAATAGGTTGTTTAAAAAATAGCAAGTTTTTTTGTCATTGTGCTCTACTACATGGATCAAACAGCACAACAATGTCTTTGTCGAGAGGAAAAGCTTAGAAATACTTTATGATAAGGATCTTAAATAAATGGTTTCAATATATTTCATTAAAATGTAAAAAATATAGTCTGTTATTATTACTATATGATTTGTTTCAGTACTGTAGTAGCATTGCACAATTGTTTCAATTGTTTCTGTAGGAAAGGTTTTTTCTTCAAAATAAATTTCTGTAAGAATTTTATACTTGAATGATATACTCTTTCATGTGGAAGAGAAATTTTCACTCTAATCTTCTATCTAATTTGTACTTGGAAAGGTAAACTTAGGGGTATAATGCGTTGTATTGGCTAAGATTTGAGGTGTTCTGAATTTATCTTTCTTCTTTCACGCATTGCTTAATTTCTGATCTCTCTGGATTTATCTTTTTCAAGCTAAACACAGCAAAAATAATCAAACAGCTTCTGCTCTATATACTTGATCTTTGAAGTGAGCTAAACTGAGCCAAACATAGCCTATTTAGATGTGATGACACTGACATTCTTAAAAAGTGCAGGTTGTCTTTAGGACTTAGGTGTTCCAACCAAGCATCAACAGCAATGGCACATTCTCAAGGAACAATGGAGCCCAACACTAACCATTTCCAAGGTTTGATTTTACCTTGCTTGTTCATTTTTATATTTATTAGTTTTTGCATAAAGTTGTAGTTGTATTCAACTTTGAGATGGAAACTAGATGAATTTTCTGAATCACCGTGTCTGTAATAACCTAAATTACTGCATGTGTGAGTATTGGAATTTAGTATAAGTTGTGTTCAGTAATTGCTTGCTACTGCTAAAAGTAAATATTTCAAAGCGTGACAGATTTGATGTGTAATGGTAGCTTATAAGTAAATGAACAGAGGTTATTTGATGTGTAAAAACTGTCTATTAAGATATGCGTGACAGATTTTCATTTTCTGTGCAAAGTTTTCAACTTCTGAACTGTTGACTTGAACTGCTGATTGTATACTGAAGAAATTTTGAATATTTGGAAACTAATTCCATTATTGTCAGGCCCTTTAGTCAAATGGCTGAATTTTGAAGGATCCAACAAGAATCATCCACCTGTACCTGAAATTTCACACATGCACAAGACAGAATTATGCCATGGGATGATGATCACAGTGGTGTGTTAGCTGTTAAAATGAAGTAGCAAAGTCATAATTTGTGTAAAAGAACAAAATATTGTCGAGTCCTTGTCACTTAAGTGAAAAGCTACTTCAGAGCGTAACAGTTCAAATTTGATTGTGACTCAGTCTATTTAATTACTTGCAATAATGCTACTTTGATCGTGATTCAACCCACCTAGCATCCGCTATAGGATATGTGTACAACTCGCAACAATCTCTCCCTTAATTATTGTCAATCGAGTTCGTAACTTTGACTGTAATACCAATTGTTGGATTAAACATTCACCACTAAACATAATAGGCCAAGTGATTTTTACTCTAATACCAATTACTGGATCGATTGCTCACCACTACACATAATAGTCAAAGCATCACGATTCGCAGGACAATTGATGATACCGGAACAAATATTTTCAAATGAATTTGAATACTTTCTCTTACTATTACCAATTTCTGTGGACTGAAGAATGTAGTGTTTTGCAAACTTTTCGGCTGGTTGAGTTGATATTCCAAACAAGTAACAGTAATACAATAATTACAAGTTAGGCACACTTTTCAAGAGAAAAATGAAATTATGATGTGAGCATATAGTCTATATAGAGCATAGACTTTAATGCAGTTTTAATTTTTTTTTTTCTTAATTTTCAGTTTTTTCTTCCGAAACATGTGTGATGCATTAGGGGTAGACAAAAAAACTCATTTTATTCACTAAAATCTTGGTTAGATATTAGTTTGTTATGGTGGAAGTTGATGTTGCAGACAAGAAGGCATTGATATTTAGTAAGGTCTGTGTTTGAACATTATTTTGATGGAGACTGTCCAACCTCAAAATTGTGACAATAATGTGGAAAATATTTGTCCTTTGGTGTAAACAAAAGGAAAGTTGAATCACTTGGGGCGTGTTTATTGTGCGCTTCATACTCGGAAAACGAAAGGCATGGTATGGATATGTTCAATTATAAAGGCTCTGAAGATTTTTCTTTTTCACTTCCATGTTGCTGTGATGTGATGCGATGCTGCAGAGGAACAAAAACTCTTCACTTGTATTCTTCCCACTTTTCTAATTCATGTCATTCCAATTCAAAAAAACCGCTGAATCATGATTAATTTTCTGTGTTCCCTTTGCCAAATCGTGCAGTGAAATTAGGCAGATATCTGAATACAGTTGAAGGGTCAGGTTGACCTGTGATTTAAAATTGTGGTGCATGGAAAGTGCACAGCAGAGTGTGACACGTTTGTGGTGAGATCGTAAGAATAAGAAGCTGCTACAATTTTGAAGTGAGTGGTTAATACAAAATTGAAAGACTTAGAAGAAAAGTTAGCAAAAAAAAGTGATCAAAAAAGACTCTTGACTTGGTTGACAAGCAAATTGCGGGGTCACTCTTTTTTTGTCAAATGTTTTTTTCTCTCCAGGAAGGGTAACACCACACGTGTTTAACTATCCAGCACCCTTGTTTGCCTTTGCTTCTTCTTCAAGCCAAACCCTAACTAAACCTTTTTAATTAACATCCTTACGTGTATCATTCAAGTTAATAAAATAGATAAACACAACTGTTAAATCTCATCTAATATCTAAATTAAGAGGGGTTTGAATTTTAGTTTCGGAACCAAGTTAAAAAAAGTAATTATCTAAAGTTAGTTTTTTGACCTGAGATTTAGTAGAAACCAAAAATTAAAATGGGTTTTGGTTGTTGCAACTGAACTCTAAATACACTCTAATCTGATTGACAGTTCAAACAAAATATTTAACTCTTCAAACTATTTTGAATTTTTCTTGGTAACCCATCTTATTTCGAAGCCTGTTTTTTAGCAGACTAATTCAATTCCGTCAAAATAGTTGGTTTTAATAAGTAAAAACTAAGAAACAGATTAACTCTGTTTTCATTCAAGATAATGCTGTTTTTTTTAGTTAATTCAGTTTAATTTTAATAAAGCAAATGCAGAGTCGTTCTGATTTGACTAAAACATTCAACTCGTTGAACTATTACTTACTGATCCAACTCAAGGTAATTGATTTCCTCAAATTCATGGAAATTACATGTCCATTACGCGTATACTAGGAAGAACTAACTTCGTTGTGATGTTCACAGTTTAAAATTGAATTTTTTTCATACCACACCCATAAGAAATTTAGAATGGGTGATGGTAAATGAAGATATCTATCTAATATATTAAAAATTTGTTGAACTCTTGCTTTTTTAAGCAGATTGAAATATTTAATATGTATTATTGTTTTTACAGTATATATTCATAACATGTAATAGATAATAAGGTCTGGCTTTGAAATTTGAGCAAATAATTTGTGCATGAAACGCCATTTAAAAGCGACAATTGATCTTAAAAGAAGGGTCCATGTCTGATTATGATAGTTGGAATTAAAAAAGGAAGAAGAAGAGGCAGCAAGACACACGTCTCTGACGATTGAGAATCAATCGTTTGTTTGCCCTTCGAACAACGCAGAGGTTGTCAGATAGGGCGAGGGGAGACATGGGTGTGTCATGGTCTTCCCAGCTTTGTATTTTGTTTTATTTTAGTTTATTTATGCTATCAAAACATATATTTTTGTTCAGTATGTCAGACATAAAATAAAGTAATTATTAATGAAAACGACCAAATTATTTCCACCCGTCTTAGTTACAAAGTTGGTAAAAAGAAAACAAAGCTTTGTTACGTAAGTTTTGTTGAGTATGTTCATGCCCATATTTTAGCTCTGTGTATTGAAATGGTTAATAGCATATTTAGTGATCCGTTTAAAGTACGTAAACCCTGGTTTAACCCTAATCATGCAAATCCTTGTTTATACTTTGAAAAGTACACAGTCCATGTCATTTGTGAGGAACTTAAAATCACCATAATTTGTTTCTTACATTTCCATTTTTCTCTAGGTATGAATTTGCATTATTTTAGTGTGCACGGATGGTTTTCACTGAAATGATTTAAACAGTAAGAGCTTCTCCATTAGTAGATTCCTAGTTCGAAATACAATTGCGGTAAGTGATTGCGGTTTGAGGTAAAAAATAGGAAAAACAAGGGTTTTTGGGGCACCACACCAATTTGGTTTGGTTGGTGAAATGCAATCGGTGCATGATGATATTTCGACCTTTTTGTTGCAGATAACTAATGCTTCCAGCGGAGCAGTGTCCTGAAACCTCTGCCCAGACAAATGCTGCAGAGGTTTGTACTGAAAAGACTCTGTTACAGCCTCATCATGAGTTGGACTAACCCAGCCCAATACCGTCCTTGCTAAATCATAATAACTTTTCATCAAATAAACAAGACAGTGAAATTGGGCACAAGAACGAAGAAATAAACAACACATACATGTTCAATATTCAGATCACCATTTTTGGATTTAACCTAATCAATTGCATGATTAAACAAACTCTTGTCGAGATTTTTAAGAAACACAATTATCTGCGTATGTTAGTTTATGTTAGTGATGAGGTGATGAGGTTCGACCGCACTTTTATATTTTGGTGTTTTTGTTGCATTATGGTCGTAGGTTATTGGACCGCGTCGGCAAAAACTAGGAAGCCACACAGATTCACACACCAAGTTCAACGGTGGGGAAAAAGTTTCAAAGTCGGGGCTCGTTAATTGCGTTTGGCGGGTGCGAGGGAGCTAAGCTTGACCAACGTGTAAAGTTGGGAGAGTTTTGGTTGGACCCTCCTTCTCTAACCCCTTCACTGTATATGAAACCGTATATTGGGATAGTGAAAAAGGTTGAAAAGTCATAAATAAAAGTTCACATGAGGCAGAGTCACACATGCCCCATTAGGAAGCACGCCCTTGTGCACATAAGGCCCGCTGGAAGTAAAAGAACAAAATGAAAAATTAGGTAGGGTTTAAAAGGAGATGACGATGATGATGATGAATTTTCAAGAGTAAGAAAGGTGAAAGGGTTAATTTGGGGGGAGTGGGAGTAGGAATATGTTAGTAGTGAGTGGGATTTTGATGGAGTAGAAGAGTAAGAGTGGGATTTTAGTTGGGGAAACGGACATCATAGAAGGAAGGGAAACATGGGTTGAGACACGTCACCACTGGCAGCTGGAACATGGAACCTATGATTTTTCTACTCCCGACAAGGACACATTCACACAAACACACGCACACTCGCAGCTCACCACCCTCTACTCACACACTCACACACTCCTTACCTCACTCCAACTCAATACCCCTCTTCAATCCAAAACCCCACTCTCACGAGAAAAATGTTTTTCACACCCTCACCCTTGGAGAAACACTACTACCCCGTGCACTATAAATACCCTTTACCCTATACCCTTTTATCTCGTTTTCTTCTCCGTTTTCTCCAACCTTCCACTCTCTCTCTCTCTCTCTCTTCGCTCCGGTTACCGTAAACACATCTTTCCTCTGCCTTCCCGCCAAAACCTCACCTGTGATCACCAAGGATTGAAGGTTCGGCCTTCAATTCTTGAACCTTGTTGTTCACTATCTTCTTCACTCACTCACTCACGCTTACCCCGTGTGTGTTAGATCCTTCCACCAAAAGCGGAGTGAGATTTCATTTGAAGCGCATCCAAGGTTTGCCATATTCTCTTCTCTCTCTCTCTCTCCTGGAATATATCTCTAGAAGAAAAGCAAAAGTTTGTTAGTTGTTACCCATAAACATCTCGGTTTCTTTCTGCATCACCAACACCAAAAGTTCTCAAACGTCTCAATTCCCCCAGCATATACATCTACTTGTCCACTTTTCCCCCATACCCTCTAAATTCTCTCGCCCTTTAAACCCACCCTTCATGCACTCCACCACCACACCACAACTTTCCCTCTTCCACCCCTTACTCTCACACTCACTCAAAAATAAACAACCTTGACACACCAACACACTCTTCACCCTTCAATTCCTCACTCTCTTCCATCTCTGTTTCTCAATCCTTTAGATATGTCCGTACACTCAACGCTCAATCCCCACCCCATCAACCCCGCCACCCCAAATTCCAATTTTGATGATAACCCACCCTGCAAAACCAAGAACAAAACCCAAAGGAGGCTCCTTCGGATCATAGTCACCGACCACGACGCCACTGATTCTGACTCCGACGACGAACAACGACAAAACAACCCAACAACGAGGAAACTCAAGAGGGAAATTACCCAAATCAGCATGCACCTTCCTCTCCCGGACAACTCCCTTTCTTCTTCTTCCTATTCTTCTGGTTTAGCTTCTGCTTCCACCTGTTCCTCCGAACAAGTCTCAAAGTGCAGAAGACCCAAAAAACCCCCACCACCCTCCGAAGCGGCCCGCCGCCGCAGCAAGTTCCGCGGCGTCCGTCAGCGGCCGTGGGGGCGATGGGCCGCGGAGATCCGCGACCCGACCCGTCGGAAACGCCTCTGGCTCGGAACCTTCGACACGGCGGAGGAAGCCGCCACAGAGTACGACAAAGCCGCCGTCAAACTCAAGGGCCCCAACGCCGTCACCAATTTCCCCCTCACAACGCCGCCTCCAGCGGCGGAGTCTCCTTTCGCCACCATCGACAGCCTCAGCACCGACGGCGGCGCGTCGTACTCCGACTTGGTGGCCTCGCCGACGTCCGTTTTGACCTACGACTGCGACTCGACGCCGTTCGACAGTTTCCATTACGGCGACGTGGACGCGCTCGGGTTCCACATCGACGCGCCGTTAAGTCTGGCGGACGTTGACGTCGCGCTTACGTGTCATCCCGGAAAGGAGGAGGAAGAGGCGTTCGATGAATTCGATCTCGACGAGTTCATGAAGTGGCCTTACTAAAAATCTCAGGGACAGTTTGGTAATTGTGTCGTGTTTGCCCATTGATGCAGTGTGAAAGTTGAAATTCCGAATGTGCCCCTCTCGTTGTTGGAGTTTGAAATTTTGTCGTACTCGTTGGATCTTTGGAAGAGTGTAGAGTTGTAGTCTTATTCTACTACCACCTGAAACGGCGATTCTTTATGTCGTATTTGGCAGAATTTAATTTGTAATTATCATGAAAAGTATAAAAAAAAAAATTAAGTGTCAAAACTAGTGAATGAGAAGCAGATCAGCGAAGCAAGGATTATATTGTAATTTGGTATATAAATTTTGATAATTATTTAAAGAGATTTTGATATTATCTATATACAATGATGGGTTTGTGTAAAAGAGACACGTTCATAAAATTTGGCTGCTGAATCCAACCATCAATCTTCATATTTGAATCATTCTATTTCCATCATGAGATATTTTTTATTTATTTATTTTTTTCTTTGTTTGGTTTAATTGATATGGTGCTTTATGAGTTATTTATTTGCATGCTTTGACGAAATTACTAGTTGATGGCTCTTTCGGACACCACGAAAACCACACCAATAATCTCTTATTATTAGTGTTGTTTAAATAAAATGCTTTATAATAAGATTCTTGCAAGTGGGACTCCAGTGATTTTTGAAGTATACGATGTTGATTTTACCTAGCTAAAGTTTAAATATTAAAATGCATATTCTGAAAATAATTGACTTGAAAAAGAGAAAAGAAAAGTCCTGAACAACTATTCGAACTTAGTGTCCGGTACATGTTTTTAAAAGGTTAATATAATTCGTGGATAATCGTATAATATTCACATCTAATCGCGAATTGAAAACATGAATCATTCACCATACCATAGAACAAAAGAATGTCTGTTCATTGAATGTTACAAAATTTCATAGGTTTTCCATTTGGCAGAAGAACCGAGCAGTAAGATAAGATAATCTATACAATTATAGGAATATTTTTTAGTTTCATATTTTTATGCGACGAGTCTCTTATAAATTACGTGTTTTTTAATCCTTAAAATTCTCCAAATTGTATGGTTATTATGTTGTACGAAGAACCTTTTCTATAATTAGTATTTGCGTTGCTGAAATGAGAATGGTTCTGTTATAGTTACCCAACAAAATAGGCTTCATTATCTACCAAAGTTTTGAAGCATCACACTTCAAATCTCACGTTTTTCAAAATTTATTATGTTACTTTCTTCTTCTCACACTTTATCTTATACACGTGGCAATATGTTTCTTAATATCATTTTAGGGAACAGTCTGTTACTTATATCAGAATTTTTTTAGAATCCGGGCTTCCTATTCTATCATTTAAATATTAATTTTATTTTTTATCAAAATTATTTGTGAGACTGTTTTTTAAAATTTAACTATTTTTTTATTTAATGAATTTTTTTAATTTAACCATATACCGTTATATAAATAAATTCTTCCTTTTTTTTAGTTTACAATTTATTTATTTTTTATCCTTCAAGCAGCAGCATGTTTTAAATTATTTTTACTCTTTAAATGATTTTTTTTAAATTTAACTATTTTTCGATTTCATTACTTTTTTAAATTTAACTATATTTAAAATTAAAATTATTATTTATAATAAAAAAATTATCTACAAAGTACATAAAAACTATGTATAACAAAATTGTAAAATTTAATTATATTTCCTTTTGTTATCATAAAAAAACTGAACATATATAACATTTGTTTTCACTGGTGATAATAAAGAAAATTTAACATTATATATGGATATGTATGGCAATGAATATGGAAAATATTTAAGTGGGAATAAAAGTTAAATAAAAAAAATTGACATACATGGGGTGTATATTAAATTGGAGTTTGGAAGTTTAAGTTCAAAAAAACCTGATTTTGTAAAATTAATTTCAATAAAAAAAGTCTTTAATTACCTTAGTTATATTTAGACATATTTACTTATAAAGTAGTGAATCGTCAATGAGAATAGTATTAGTATAAATCACTTTTAAACATCGCAGTCACTAAAATGGTATTATAATATTCTGTTAAAATGATTTTGTTTCCAAAATACACAAAGAAAATTTTGTATCAACCGGTGATTAACTTGGATAACATTATATTCGATATATCTAAATAAGGTATGAAGTATTTTGATTTTGTAAAAGAATAATAAAATATATTTATGGAGATTTTGGTTTATTATAAAAAAATATTTTTCAATTTTATATAAACTCTCACACACATCTTATAAAGATATTGTACTTAAATACTCTAATTAATATATATATATATATATATATATATATATATATATATATATATATATATATATATATATATATATAT
>Ga0214544_1004645_pt1 | contig 27419 bp, 17 predicted proteins | sample CNSS3metaG_FD_160074 | JGI IMG/M metagenome (GOLD analysis project Ga0214544, IMG submission 160074) | Root nodule microbial communities from cowpea collected in UCLA plant growth center, Los Angeles, California, USA - CNSS3 | ecosystem: Host-associated > Plants > Roots > Nodule | place: USA...
TATATATATATATTTCTTTTTTAAAGTTTGAGACTAAATTGTATCTAAGTTTGGAAAACAAACAAATCTCAATTTTACGTCAAAGTTTAGAAACTAAAAACATATTTAACTAAAAACATTGTTAGGTTAGAAATGAAGTGATGTTATAAAAGGATTAAACAATTTTGAAATTTAATAAAATCTACATAATAAAGACGCTTATTTTTATTTTTCAATTTGTTTCTTTATAACCTCTTATATATAAAGAACTTTGGTTGTGTATGGGGAGGGCAAATAAATCTGTCTCTGTGGGTATTACTGAACTCGTCCCTGTTTTGACGGGGGATCCCCACATTAACTGAGTATGGGTATGGGTATGAGTATGGAGAATCCTTAACTTTTTCAACTGTGTTTGAGGATGTACATATCTACTCCGTCCCCGTCCCCATACCCGTCATTATACCCGTCCCTGCCATATTAATGTCCCCGTTTAAATTATTAAAATGTTCACAATTAAGTAATTAACCTTATATATATTATTACACATTCTCTATTTTTTTATTTTTTCTAATGATTTGGTTTGTCATGAAATTCATTTGCATCTCTATTATATTTTTCATCATCTTATCATAGCCTTTATCTAATTATGTATGTCAATTAAATATTTTTTATGTCTCACATTTGAATATTTCTATTATTTTTTGATATTTTTATTTATTATATATTTTCCTTTCACATCATATTGTTTAACACTCTCAATTTAAGTGTTTAATAGCATAAACATTTCATTTACTAGATAATATAAAAAAATTATCTTCTTTACTCTCTTATTATTAATTTTTGTTTCATTTGAAGAACTCTTTTGTTTCGTTAAAACAATTTTCGTCATTTCTCAACTATTAACTATGCTGATATTTGAAAAGTTTGAAAAGTTTTCTTAGATCTCTAAGGTATTTTTCATCTTATCATGCCCTTAATTATATATTTGTTTTCCTTTGTACGATTTCATTCGATAATCTTTGAAACTGTTTCTAAGACACATTTGATAATTTTTTAATATTTTCATTTGTTTTTTATTTTTATCATGTGGAATATTATTTTGATATATTATATATAATTATTTTTTATTGTCTAACTCATTATCAATCAGACGGTAATTTTGCCACTATAATTGTGTAAATACATTTTATTTACTATAATATAAAAATGTAATGTAATTGTCGTGAATTTTGTATTATCACCATCTACTAGTAAAAGAACTCATATTTATTACCAATTTTGTTTTGATTTTTTTTAAGAGAATACTTATAAATTTTGTTATAAAAAAAATTGCAAGAAATTGCTGCCAATTTTTTTGTAAAATATTTTGTATAAAACACTTTTCACAAAAAAAAAAATTGTAGGAAATACTTGCGAATTTTATAATTTTGTAAAAAATAATTACTCACGAAAGAATTACCTGCCAATTAAGATTCTTAAAAAAATAGTAGAAACAAGTCTTTTCTTCCAAATTATTTTAACAAATTTGTAAGAAAAATCCTATGCAATATGAGAATTTTTAGTAGTGATCCAACATATATTGAAGTTCCAAAGGTACAAGATCTATATTAAAATTTAATTATTATTAGTTTATTATTTGTTCTTTGCATGATTTTGATAAAGTGATGTATTATAACTTTTATTTACTATAATATAAAAATTTAACATAATTGCCATTAATTTTTTTTATCACCATCCAACATATATTGAAGTTCAAAAGATACAATATCTATGTTAAAAATTAATTATTATTATTAGTTTAATATTTGTTTTTTGCCTTTTGAGTGATTTTGATAAAGTGGTGTATTATAACTTTTATTAGTGTATAGAAAAAAATATTCATTATAATTTAAAAAATTGAGGTAAACAAACATTTAAAATTTATTTTAACTTTAATATTTGTTTTCCTTTTATATTTTTACAAAATATTTTTAAATTTTATCGACTAGGTTATTAATGTTTGCAAATTTAATAAATGTTTTGGTTTTCATGAAATTTTATTTGGTATTTTTACTTGAAATTTGAAATATATACAATTATAATTTCTTTCTAAATATTTGATATCGAAGAAACAACCTTCCTCGTAACATTAAATATTTGATAATATTATGTTTACTTTAGAGTAATTTTGTATTATTTTATAAAAATTAATTAATTAATATTGAAATCATAAGAAAATGCGTACGAGTATGGGTACGAGTATGGCTATGAGAATACGAGAATATATCTGTTACCCGGTGGAGATGAGGATGAGAACAAATTTTGATACCCATTAGGTTTGAGTATGGGGATGTAGATGAATTTTTTTTATAATGATGAGTATGAGATCGCGAAACCCGTCCATGCTTCGCCCTTATGCCATTACTAGTTGGGTAGATATTAGTTTTCTTTTCTTAGATTTTGTAAAAATTACTTATTTTGATTTTAAAAAAATTATTTATAAGCAAAAGTATGTAACTTATTATTTTCAAGAAAAAAAAGTCAGATTAAATATACTCTAAGATCATTATCCATTTATGAGTTATGAAACTTTTATTATCAACTCATTTCGTATTTGAATTTTATTGTTGAATAATTAATACCTTCATCATCAAGAATAGAGGTGACAAATAAACCTGCCCTCGTGGGTATTGTCCGAACCCATCCCCGTTTTGACGGGGGAATCCCCGCAGACTGGGTATGGATATGGGGAATCTCCGACTTTTTCGATTGGGTATGGGGATGAGGATGGGATCTACATATCCTCGCCATAATATCCGTTTCCGTTTAAATTATTAAAATATTCATAATTAATTAAGTAAGCATATATATATATATACTATTTTTTATTTCTTCTAATTATTTGGTTTGTCATGAAACTCATTCGCATCTCAATTATATTTTTCATTTTATCATAACCTTTATGTAATTATGTTAAAAAGATGTATGTCAATTAAATTTTTTTATGTCTCACATTTGAAAATTTCTACTATTTTTTAATATTTTTATTTATTGTATATTATCCTTTCACATGAGAATGTTTAATACTCTCAAATTACATATTTAATAACACAAACATTTCGTTTACTAGGTAATATAAAAAAAAAAATCCTTTACTTATGATTATTAGTTTTTGTTTCATTTGAAGAACTCTTTTGTTTCACCAAAATAAGTTTTGTTATTTCTCAACCATTGAGTATATATGTTGATATTTGAAAAGTTTTCTTAGATCTCTAAGGTATTTTTAATATGATCATACCCTTAATTATACATTTGTTTTCCTTTGTGCGATTTCTTTCAATAGTCTCTCAAATTGTTTATAAACATTTGTTAATTTTGTAATACTTTTATTTGTTGTTTATTTTCATTATGTAAAATACTATTTCGATATATTTTATCTAATTATTTTTTATTATCAATCATACTGTAATTTGTTCACTATAATTGTATAAATAAATTTTATTTACTACAATATAAAAATTTAATGTAATTGTCATGAATATTTTTTTTATCACCATCCAACATAATTGAAGTTCAAAAGATACAAGATCTATGTTAAAATTTTATTATTATGATTATTATTTGTTCTTTGTATCATTTTGATCAAATGATGTATTATAACTCTTATTAGTGTATAAAAAAGAGATTCATTAGAATTTAAAAGATTGAAATAAACAAACATTTAAAATATATTTTAATTTGAATATTTTTTTCCTTTTATATTTTTTTAAAAATATTTTTAAATTTTATCAACTAGGTTTCATTAATGTCTGCAAATTTAATACATGTGTTTGTTCTCATGAAATTTTATTTGGTATTATAATCTAAAATGTAAACAATTATAATTTATTTTAAACTTTTATTATGATTATTATTTATTCTTTGTATCATTTTGATCAAATGATGTATTATAACTTTTATTAGTGTATAAAAAAGAGATTCATTAGAATTCAAAAGATTGAAGTAAACAAACATTTAAAATATATTTTAATTTGAATATTTATTTTCCTTTTATATTTTTTAGAAAATATTTTTAAATTTTATCAACTATGTTTCATTAATGTTTGCAAATTTAATAAATGTGTTGGTTCTCATGAAAATTTATTTGGTATTATAATCTAAAATGTAAATAATTGTAATTTATTTTAAACTTTTATTATGATTATTATTTGTTCTTTGTATCATTTTGATCAAATGATGTATTATAACTTTTATTAGTGTATAAAAAAAGATTCATTAGAATTTAAAAGATTGAAGTAAACAAACATTTAAAATATATTTTAATTTGAATATTTGTTTTCCTTTTATATTTTTAAAAAAATATTTTTAAAATTTATCAACTATGTTTCATTAATATTTGCAAATTTAATAAATGTTTTGATTCTCATGAAATTTTATTTGGTATTATAATCTAAAATATAAACAATTACAATTTATTTAAAGTATTTGATAGCGAAGAAAACGTGTATATGTATGGATATGAGATTATACTCGTTACCTGGTGGAAATGGGGATGGGATAAAAGTTTGATACTTGTTGGATTTGGATATGTGGATGAGGATGAATTTTTCTACGAGGATGGGTATGGAATAGCGAAACCCATACCCGCCCCGCCCCGTTGTCATCCCTAATCAAGAATTGTTTACGGTGTACATTTTGTATTTTGTTAAAAGTAAGAATGGAAATAAGAATAATGTATCACCATCACATCTAATATTCTTAATAAACAACTTAATTAAAGTATTCTTAAGAATTCAAAATTAATTAAGTGTTTATAAAGGAAGTTTCTTTCTTATACTACAATTCTATAATATTTTTTAAAAAGTACAATTCGTTCTTTTCATATTTGGAGGCATGTAGGAATTTGTTGGACCGATGAAAATAATACGTCTTGAAAAGTTCTACATCATCTAGGATAGGTTAGAAAGTGAGTGTTGGTATCTATATAATGAATTGTAAGTCCGTGGTGTTTCTTGTCCTAGTTAAAAATACTTTAAGCTTATATTTGAATTTTCTTATACTCTTGTAATAGAGTGTTGTGAGGTTTGGGTTAAATTCTTGCTTTGGAGAATGTGAATGTACTTGGAGTCAAAGGGCATGGGAGGGTAGTCTATGTATAGTAAAAATTTTCATATAGTATTATTCTCTTGTTGTCTTTAGACAACGATCATGACCTTTCTCTGATTTTGAAGTTTTCACGTTGTATTATTGTGCTCATAGTGTTGATCTTATTTCTCTATTAGTAGGGTGATTTTCAAGGGTAAAAACGATAATGTTGTTCATTGACGATGCGTTTTTCCAACAAGTGGTATCATAATTATGGTTCAATAAGATTTTTTTCTTAGTATGCTTTTGTGGTTGCAGCTCAGTCTGATCCATATTAGAAAAGATTAAATTCCTGTTGTTGGAGAATCATCCTTATTTTTTGAAGTTGCAATGAAGAATTTGATGGAATGATCACTATCAGCACCGTATTGGCACAATGAATATGCAGTCAGATTCATGAAGGTGTAATGATTATTAGTCACACTAATCTGTAGTGGAGTTTGCATGTTTTTGGTGAGGGTGCTCCTGGACCTGCAGAGAAGGTTACGGTTAATGCTCGAGGTGGATCATATCGTGTAGATATATTTTTCATGATGGAAATCTTATCTGTGTGAGTCACAATATGTGGCAGGTTCATGGAGGATTTGTTATGTGGTTTATAAATATGTTTTGGTTGTTCATGCGGTGTAGCTCATATATATGAGCTCGCGTGGTGTGCGCTTGGAGGTCCAATGGTGGATGCATTTGGATTTGTTGTAGGTGCTCTTCTTAAGTGAAGTGTGTGGAGTTCAAATGTGATGGTTAGAGCTCTAGTAAGTGTTGATATGCTCAAGTGTGTTTTCAGACAATTTGGGCTTGCATCTTTCAATGCGGTGCGATGATCTTCGGTGTTTGCGTATGGTGGAGCTCATAGTGGTTAGAGTTGTAGGTGTGGTGTAGATCTGGGTTGGATGGAGCGTGTTTTTTTTTTTGGCAACGTGTGTGGTGCATGACGGAGAGCGGTGATTGACATGTGAGCAAACATGATGGTCGTTTGGTGATGGTGTAGTTATGTTTCAGATCTGAGCGCGGTGGTTCACATGACTTTGGTGATGTACGTGCACGGTGGAGAAACTGAGTTGCTATTGTCACAATGGTTTCGGTGAGGCTCACGATTTGCTCTTGTAGGTGTTGAACGTGCAATTCACACATGCATAACATTAATGCTTTAAGTCATAAAACTAAACATAAATAATCATTTTATGTATATTAATGTTCTCCTTTGAAACATACACTAAGACACAAACATAATGATGTTACTCGTATTATATAACATTAAAGATAATTAAAATATGCATAAATTAGAATCATTCCGTAGCTTTAGGTCTACTAGCGAATACACATGCGTTATCGCGACTGTGTATTCACATTTTTAAATTTTCATAAAAATTTATGTTAAGATTAATAATATTTATTTTTAGAATACATAATTAATTTTTAAAATAATTGTTAAATAAAATAACTCTTAAAAAACTTAAGAACAAAAAGAAGATTTTAAAATAAGGATTAAGTTAAATTATTTATAAAATAATTGATTTTTAAAATAATAAGTAAAATTGAAAAAACAAAAATATATACATAAAATATGTTTTCAAAATAACTATTGAAAGATGATTTTAGAATAACGGTTAAAGATTAACTATTTATAAAATAATTAATTTTAAAAAATTAAGGATAAAATTGAAAATCGAAATGTGGACACAAAAGAGATAATCATATTTATATATTGTTATAAATAAATAAAACTAATGAATGACATATACAAAATGATCTACAATTCAATTATGCTCATTAATTATAAAAACAATTAATCAACATTTAGACGAACTTGAAATGATTTATAATAATAAATTTCAATTAATCTATAAATCAATTATTCATAATTTAATATTCATATTATATATTTTTAGTTACTTTACTCGCTATCAAAACTTATTGATTTCGAATACATCAATATACATTTAATTATTATAAATCATACATATCATTTTTCTTCATTTTAATTTAGGGATAACAAAACATATATATTATTACAAAATAAAATATCAACATCAGTCCATATGGTTGACATAAAGCAATAAAAGATCACTGCATTGAATCCAATTAATTTGTAAATAAAGCATTTAATTTGCCAAAAACTTATCAACTCACGCCGTAACATAATGTTAGCCTTTGGATTCAAAGCATAATATGCAATTAAGGCACTTAATCTATAACAATATATAAAAGGGGATTCTTCTTTGTTTATATATACATTTCAAAATACCAATTTTACTCTTTAAATATAATAATTTATTAAATTTTAAAAAATTGACCGTTATTTTTACAAGTTTTTTATAAAATCGGCTATCTTTATTTCTTTTTTTTTTATTTATTTATCAATAGTTATTCTTTCATATATTCTGATATATTTCATTTTATTTTTAATAAATATAATTTTAGTTTATATAATAACTTAATAACATTACAATATTATCACATACTAATATAATATCACCCATATTTAAAAAATGCATACACAGACACTATCACACCTGTGTTTACATTAGTTCACCTTAATAGAATTTGCGACATTAAATAAAACAAATTTCATTCAATTTGCAATTACAAAGGCATGCAATTCAAAGCTTTCAATAAATGCAGCAACAAGAAAAACTACAGTTTTCTCCGAGTGTTTCAATAACATCCTCTTACAACATTCTTGATTACTTGTGAAATAATCTTATAATCAGGGAGAGAACCATGATTTTTTTATAAACCAATATTCATCGACTTAACTTTTGTTTTACCTTTATTTTAATTTATTATAACTTTTCATAATAAGTCATAAATTATCATATTTTATTAAATCATATTCGGATCTATCATAATATTTGAAATTTGAAATGAGTTTTATAATAAAATTAATTTTAACACTAGAATGATAATTAGTATTTAAATTTAGAAATAGATAATTACGATAAAGATTATTTTTAAAAATTAATACGATAACATTTTGTATGTATGTTCACGTAAACTAAAATAATGCTTTACCTTCAAACTGTTAAAAACAGAAATAATGTTTTTAATCATATTTTATGTTGTCAACATTACCTCTCACCAGTATTCGTTTCCTTTGGGACCATTTACATCGATAAACCTAACCTAAGATACTTCGGCCTGCAATTAAACCTGCTGCCGCATTATATAGCCCAGCAATTAAAACCTTTTATTTTCTTTCTGAAGACGCTAGCAGAAATTAGGCACTCTAGTTGGGGTCAGAGGTTTTCATTGTTTATGAAGCTTTATTATCATCATCACTTGCAAATTGTCATCCCATGTAGTTTTAGAGTTTTATGTAAATGAAAAAAAAAAGCAAATGAAATACTTTTTTTTTCTTTCTAAAATATAATATTTTTTGTAACATCTCATTTAATAGTTTTTTACACTATCAAACAAAACCTTATATCATGATCAAACGTAGCAGATAGTCGGGATAATAGTCATATACACATAGCATATGAATCTAGTACAGTCCTCTGAACTGTTACATCTACATATATATATATATATATATATATATATATATATATATATATATATATATATACAAAGTAAGAGAAGGTGGAAAGGATGCTAAACTACACAACTCCAAAATGTACAGCCAAAGATTTAGAACTATAGCGGACATTCCTTGCCAGGCTCCAACTCCTACTCAGGAGGGGTATCTCCACCTGGTTTCTGCTCTGCTCCCACCAAACACAGGTGATCATTGCAAAAGGATAATATGCAAAAGCAGACAACACAAACAAGAAGGATAAGCTAACTGAAAGAAAAACATCAATACACTTCGTAATTAGAGATATCATTCATAGCAAATAATTCAATCAAAATTTCTAGACTCGATATCCGGATTGTGTAAGCAACGTTGGAGCTCTTGGTGGCTTGCACCTGTAACGGTTCCCAGACTCTGCAGAGTCTGGACACATGGGGTATTCACCCGACCGTTCCCAGGGTAAGTCCCCTTCACCTCTAAGACTTGATCAAGTCCGACGGCGAGGACCTCCTGCTACTCCTCACGACATAATCCATTCTGCTCTATCTGAGCTTGAATGATTATTGGAGTTTTAGGATACCAACCATTATAGATTCCTTACATCCTTACACATACTACAATTCCACTTGGATTTCCCTTGAAATTCCATTTTAACCTCATCTTCTCACAATTTGTATTCATCCAATTTTCATCATACAGTACATCAATGGTATCATTCCAATCATACAGAGTCTAAGTCTCACAAGAACACATTAAAACTTACATTATCACTAAAGAAAACAGAATTGGAGCACTACCACTACAATAGCTCTCGCTCAGGCTAGAAAGTCTAGCCTAGGTGAGAGGTTATCTCGCTCAGGCGAGCCAGTCTCGCCTAGGCGAGACACTAACAGTGGCAAAAGATAAAAACCTGGGCGAACTCTCGTTCAGGCTAGGCTGGTTCGCCTAGACGAGATCGTCTCTCGCTCAGGCGACCCCAGCTCGCCTAGGCGAGACTTCGCGCAGGAACAGAGGTGCGTCTCCTGGTGTTTTCGCTCAGGCGAGCCTCACTCGCCTAGGCAAAAATACCATGTCACGAACCTGTTCCTACATGCGTGGGTCAGTTTGTCTCAATCACAATCCATTATTCATCAAATCATGCAATTCAAACAACAGTTTATCAATCAAACATGTAATTCAAGCTCATCTACGAATTTTCTATTCAAATTAAGGAGATTGGTTAACTTCCCTTACCTCTATATATCTTTCTAATTAGCTAGGATCCTCCCACCCAAGAGCACTTCAGTTGAACCACTTAGTGAGATAGAGGAAAAGGAGGAGTTGAAGCTAAGAGGGAAGACCCTAAATTGGTCTCAGGTTTGGATTCTGCAACAGAGGAAAAGTGATTCAGAATTCTCTTTTGGTAAAGAGAAGGCAGAGGAAAAGAAGAGGGAGAAGGGGTGCAGTGAAGTGCAAAGTGGTTCTGTGGTGTGGGTGACAGAGAGAAGAGAGATTAAGGAGCTGAAATTTGGGTCTTCACATTTTTTATAGCTTAATTAATAATTTGTTTCTATATTTAAATTTTTTATTTAATTTGATCTTTATATTTATTTTTGAATCGATTTCATAATTTTTGTTAAATGGAGTCAATACAATGCTTTTAAATTGAAATTAAAGTTGTCAGAAAGGTCAGCACATTTAAATTTAATAAAATATTTAATGATTAATTTAGTTTCTATAATTTTTATTACTCACTTCAATCCTTGAATGTATGTGTATTGTTTAAGTAGAGACAATGTGATTCTTTTTGTGAAATCAATTTTAATATTGTTAGTATGTGACTATGTGTGAGTCCAAACTTACGTCACTCACTAAAATTGTCTTATTCAAATTTAAGATCGACTTCTTTAAATCCAAGATTACATATTTAAGATCACAGATATTTTTCATGGGATAAAAAAGGTATTTCCCACGCAATATTTTTAGTGGACATTTTTTCATAAGTAAAAAGGTATTTTTCAGTATTATTTTCTACATATTCATTTTCTTGGTAAGTCAGATATTTACAGTACATTGTTTTCCACGGATATCTTTTAGTGGTAAAAATGAGTATTTCTCATACACTATTTCCCATTGATATTTTTTTATAAGTAAAATATTGGATATTTTCCTTGCATTACTTTCCACAAATACTTTTTTATGGATAAAACAAATATTTCTCATTTCTTATCTTCCACAAAATTTATGTACGAGTAAAACAAGTATTTTTCATAAATTATTTGCCACAAATATTTATAAATTATAAATTTCCTACCTAATATAACTTTCCACGGATTTAAATGCATGTGAAATATAAACTAAATAAAAAAATAATATTTGTGAGAAAAAAATTAAAGGTATTCCTCAACAACACCTTCAATGAATAATAATACTAAGAAAAAGTATATTTGGCACCTCTTCATTTAACACATTATTTTTTATTCTCTTATTACGAAAACCATGTCAAATGAATATTGGTGTGTGATATTACCATTGCCCTAATACTAAATCATTCTACACAAGATATTAAAACGCTCAGTCACGTCCTCGATGCACAATATAATTTGTCACATGATGTTTTTTGAAAAGTATTTCATATTAAGAATAAGAATGTATACATCATGTGATTCCATTCTTAATATTTAACATACATATTAAAACATCAAAACTATTAGTAACATAAGATACATATTCGTATTTAATCATTCTTAATATTAAAACGCTCGGTGACGAGTAAAACTAACAATTAACACTTTAAAAATACTATTAATAACATCAATCTTCATTTCATATTATAGGTCAAAATTATTTTTGATTGATATTTGTAGAAATAATACTTTTTTTTTGTATTTGATAGTAATTAAAATACTATATAAAAAAATTAGTAAATTTGAATAATGTTCTTGAAACAAAATATTTAAAAATTAAACCTTTCAAAATAAAATAATTCAAAATTAATATTGTGTTTTTTTTCAAATTGTAATTTTTTTAAGCAAATAAAGTGTAAAATCTTATGAGTTGATGAGTTGTTTTCATATAGATTATACTGCATTATATATTCTTCCCGTGCTCTTTAACATTATTAAAAAAATACTTATAAATTTTGTTATGAAAAAAATTGCAAGAAATTGCTGCCAATTATTTTGCAAAATATTTTATATGAGACACTTTTCACAACAAATTTTGTAGAAAATACTTACAAATTTTATAATTTTGTAGGAAATTATCTACGAAGGAATTACCTGCTAATTAAATTTTTTAGAAAAAATAACAGAAAAAAAAATCTTCCAAATTTTTTTAACAAATTTACAAGAAAAATTTCATGTAATATAAAAATTTTAGTAGCGTAACGAGTTATAAGTTTTATAAACACTATATTATATAATAATTTTTATTAATTAAAAAATTATACTCTATACATTATGTGTTATTAAAGATATTTTGAAACCAGGCTGTAAAATTTGTCCAATCAATTTAATTTTGAGGAAAAGTACCATCTGAAGTAAAACAACCTAACCTAATACTAAACATCTAATATATTACATATTTTCAATATCACTAAGCTAAATTAAAATATATAATAAAATTTAAATGAAAAATATTTATCTCAATGTATTTTTTAACCTTTTTAATAATAATAATATTATTGTTTATAGTTTAATTATTTATAGAGTCTATATAATTTTGCAAGCTTTATTTAGTTGGATTCTTTAGTGTGTGTTCCTTGGGGGATGGATACGAGGGAGAATGTGAAGATGAATTTTTGTAGATTTGGGTGGATGAATTTTTGTGTTTTTTTAAGTGGATTTAGAGGGTAAAGTGAGTGAATTTGGAGATAAGTTTTATGAAAGTCAGTGAAGTATTTGATTGATGTGATAGATAAAATAAATTGTAAAAATAGATAGAATTAGATAGTTACCGAAATACCCTTGATGGAAAAAGAGAATGATTTTATAATTTGATGTTATAAAAATAATTATAATTAATTAATACGAATTAAAAAAATATTAAAATTATATAAAATTTTAAAATAAAAAATATTAAATTTTTATGAATGTAAAAAAATTATACAATTAAATTTTAAAAGAAATTTAAACAATTAAATTTTAAACAAAATTTATATAAAGTTAAAAAAAAGTTTTAAAAAAAGTTTTAAAAAAAAAGTTAAGAAAATTAAAAAAAGTAAAAAAAATAAAACAAAAAGTAAAAAATAAAAAACATAAAAAGCATTGACACTGATGTCGTAACTGGTGTCAGTCCTTTATAAACCAAGGCACGTAATCGGTGCCATCCTCCTTTCAAAACACCACAACATCGTAACACTGGTGCATATAACCACCAACCACGCGTCCAACCAGTAGCGGATCTTGACTATAAAATTTGGAGGGACCAAAACAATATAATTATTTGACTATTAGATTGGATCATTAGTATAATGCTTTAAAAAATAACTCATCTAACATAACAATTTGATCATTGGTACAATACTTTAAAATATGTGAAGAAGTAAAATATATCTTGTTTTCATCTTCACCAACCACTTCTCTTCTATCACTTTTAAAGAATGAATCTATGGTTTTATTCTTCATCAATATACTTTTTAAAAAATTAATATTAAAAAATAAGTTATCATAATCTAATGAGAAATTGAGAGTCGTAATTATTAAAAGAAAAATATATTATAATCAAGTCACAAAATCGGTTTGAAAAAACACATAATACATTATTTTTTCTTCTATATTCATAAAAAAAGGAATATACAAAGTTCATGAAATAAAAAATAATATTAATAACTATTAAACTAATAGTTCATTATCAAGTGAGACAAGACAGTTACCTTTTTTATCAAGGAAAGAAGATAACAAATGATAAATGAGAGCAAAAGTAATGAGTTTGTGTCTAACTTCTCTTTTTCTTCAAAACCAAAAAGAAAACATATGAGGCTGAAAGATGAGTACAAGTTTGTGAAAACTTAAAAAGACAATGAGAAATAAAATAAAAATATTTTAATAAATATTTGTTATAATTACTATTTTGGTTTTTGTTTCCAAAAATGTAAGTTGGTCCTCAAGTTGATTTAGTCGAAATTTGATATTTTTTTGACAAAAACAAAGACAAAAAAATAATTAACCCTAAATATTTTTACCCTTTATTATATTAAATTTTATATTTTATTATTTATTATGCTTTATAAAAAAATTAAAAAGACACAATTTAAATTTCTATCAATTTTTAAAATACATTACTTATAATTTAAAAAAATTAAAAATATATATAATTAAAAAAATCAAAAGTATATACATAATTTAAAAAAAATCACAAATATTTTGGGGGGCCAAGGCCCCTCCCTGCTCCATATATAATCAGCCATTGCGTCCAACCACACCACTACCCACCACCTCAACAAAGCACGACCACCCTTCATGGCATTCCTCGACTACCACACCCCAAACCATCTCATCTTCTTCCCCTCCATGCACATGATTTTGGAAACGGGAAACAAAACTGAAGGGTAGTTTCGTAATGTATACAAAACATATGCAGTATACTCGCGTATCCTTGCACTTTTGAGGGGATGGAATAATCCATCCATCCCCCAAATTGCCTCTCGCATATCCCTTCAATTCATGTAAAACGAACGCGCTCGCGTACCAAAATCTGATTTCCCAAATTTACTTAAACAGTACAATACCCTCAAACGAACACTGTGTTAGAGAAAAAGAGAGGGAGAAGAAGAAGAAGAGAGAAGTATAAAATTCTCTTTCTTGTTTCAAAATGATAAGAATAGAAAAATTCATGACGAGATATCCCTCTTTTTTTTTTCTTGAAAAATATTTTTTTAATAACTAAATTTTGATAATTTTATTTTACAACATGATATTACAATCAGATGTGATATTTTCTAAGTGACTTTCCATTTTGTCTTTTTTCATTTCTCTATATTTCAAAATCATCTAAGAGATGTCACCTCAAATTCAAAATTTAAAAAACAAAATTGAAGAAAAAATTATTAAAATTTAGTTATCAAAATATTATTATTATTTTTTCTCTTAACTCATCTCATCTCATCTTTCTTTTTTTTTTTCAACTTTTATCCAAATTCGAAATCTGATTATATTTTTAGAGTATCTTAATTAAAAAGGGTTATACTCAATTATATAAGTTTGAGAGGGTGGGTTAAACATTTTTATTTTAATAAATAAAGAAATGTTAGACTTATAATATTTCTTTATTTAAGTAAAAGTGATAAGTAGGTCTTAATACACTAAAACCTAAAAGAATAATTAAAATTACTCTTAGAATGGAAGTAACGTTATCTATACCATTCATATACTACGTCAAACCATTTCATTAAACAAATATATCATTAATAAATAAAAGATAAAATAAAATAAAGTTAATTATCACTTTTAACACATGAAAACAAGTTGCTATATTTGAAAAATCATTACAAAACTAAAATATGACATCTAACTCTATTACAGATAATTATTATTTTTATATTATTAATAAAATATCATTTAAAATCCTTTTACATTTATAATTATATAGAAACTATAGATCAAAATAATAATAAGTTAATAAATTTAATGATGTATTTTATAATTATTTATTTATTTTATATTAAAATATTTTTTTTTTCAAAAATATAACTTTTTTATTTTAAAAATAATTTAGAGATAGCATACTTTATTTGATATTTTTAATATATAATAATTAAATTATTTTTTTGTCATAAAAATTCTTTAAATTTTATAAGCTAAACCTTGTATCTTAATTTCCTAATATGGTATTCTGTTTTAGCAAATATGATATTTCATTCTATTATAAGTATAAAAGGGATGAGTAAAAAAATTTAAGAAATATGAATACTACTAAAATTATAAACAGATTGAGTTTAGTATAGTACTAGGAAAGGAAGTAAACTATGAAAAGAGTAACTTTACCACACTATGAAAGAACATGAAGAAACACAAAACTTAAGTTGAGAGAAACATAAAATTTTTCAGAGGAGGCATGTTGGGCGGTGACGGGGGAGAGGCAAACTGCACGAATAAGGGAACTGTATCTGAAAACTATTCTCAGACAAGATATCGCTTTCTTTGATGAGGAAACAAACACCGGAGAGGTGATAGGGAGAATATCAGGTGACACCATTCTTTTACAAGAAGCCATGGGTGAGAAGGTACCTACCATACATTGCATATGCTGCAACTTTTGCACGAGATAAATTTTAATGTGTTCACATAATAAACTTGATTTTCTCTTATCAGGTTGGGAGATTTGTGCAGCTTGTAGCAACATTCACCGGTGGATTTGTGATAGCGTTGGTGAAAGGGTGGCTTCTTACTGTTGTCATGCTGTCCTCTCTTCCACTTCTTGTTTTGTCAGGTGCTGCTGTGGCCTTCACCATACAAAGGATTGCTTCCACAACTCAAACAGCTTATGCAAAAGCTGCACGTCTTGTCCAACAGACTATTGGCTCAATAAGAACCGTATGTTGTTTGTTCAAACTTGAAACCTAACCATGGCATTCTATACTTCCATATAATCTGATATTTCTTGTTCCTGTGTATATTTCCAGGTTGCATCCTTTACTGGGGAAAAACAAGCAGTATCTAGTTATAACAAAGATCTTGCACATGCTTACAAATCAGGAATTCAAGAAGGTTGCATTCATGGAATCGGTGCAGGCACACTTTTGTTTGTTACTTTCGGGACTTATGCTTTGGGAGTATGGTATGGAGCAAAGTTGATAATGGAAAAAGAGTATAGTGGGGGCAGGGTGATTAATGTGATTGTTGCCATACTTATCGGTTCATCGTACGTAGCATTTTATTTTAATGTATTTATTTATGTCTTTTAAGGAAGTTTGACAGTTCATATAGCTTTTCTTGTTTTCATATGTTAGGTCTCTTGGACAGACATCCCCTTGCATAAATGCTTTTTCTTTAGGTCAGGTTGCAGCATACAAAATGTTCCAGACAATTGAAAGGAAGCCAGAGATAGACGCTTATGATCCAAATGGGAAAATGTTACAAGATATTCAAGGCGAAATAGAGTTAAGGGATGTTTATTTCAGTTACCCATCAAGACCAGAAGAACTGATATTTGGTGGATTCTCTCTTCGTATAGCAGGTGGTACAACTGCAGCGTTAGTTGGACAAAGTGGAAGTGGAAAGTCTACAGTTATCAGCTTGGTAGAAAGATTCTACGATCCACAGGCTGGTGAAGTTCTTATTGATGGCATTAACCTCAAAGAATTTCAGCTAAGGTGGATCAGAGGAAAAATAGGCCTTGTCAGCCAGGAGCCTGTGTTGTTTGCATCTACCATTAAGGATAATATCGCATATGGAAAAGAAGGTGCAACAATTGAAGAGATAAGATCTGCCGCTGAACTTGCAAATGCTGCTAAGTTCATTCATAAGCTTCCACAGGTTTTATGTTCAACCTATTAGAAAATTAGTGAGGGAGACTTTATTTCATTTGTGAAAATGGATTGGATTGATACTATTTACACTACAATTCCCGTTGATCATTAATGACTTTTCACTTAACATGTTAAATAGTTAAGATTACTGTCAATCACCCTTTTAATATATAGTTACATAAAAATAACTCCTCTTGATGCATATTTAATTCATATCCTCTCATCTCTTTACAGCACTTCATTTTCTAATTATTATTTCTGACTCAGCAGAGTACTTCATTCATTTACCTCTGCATGCAGGGATTGAACACAGTGGTTGGTGATCATGGAAGCAAGCTATCTGGTGGGCAGAAGCAACGCATTGCCATTGCAAGAGCAATTCTGAGAAATCCTCGAATTCTACTTCTGGATGAAGCCACAAGTGCACTTGACGTAGAGTCAGAAAGAATAGTTCAAGAGGCTCTAAATAGGATCATGATCAACAGAACTACTATTGTGGTGGCGCATCGCTTGAGCACAGTGAAGAATGCTGATACGATTGCTGTCATTCACAGAGGGAAAATGATTGAGAAAGGTACCACGCGAGTTCATTTTTTAATATAAAATTGTTGAAAGTCCCACAGTAGAGATAATACCGATTCAGAATATTTAAGTAGTTGCAATATTCACCTTATAAACTGGTTCGTGGGACTTGAGATAGGCTTAAATCTCATCCTTTAACGTATTAGAGTACAGAGTCTCTATATTTAGAATGTGAAAACACCTCAACTTAATTTAAAAGTTGTAAACTTCACCTTCCAAATCGGTTTTATACGTTAAAACCCACTTCTAACTATTTATATTTTTAAATACTTAAATATAAAATTACGTTGAATTAGAATTGCTTACTCTTAGAATGTGTGTTGATTAATCAGGAACACACTCAGAATTATCAAAGGGTGATGGAGCTTACTCTCAACTTATACGCCTACAAGAAATAAGCAATGACTCAGAAGAAAATACTGATCATCACAGCAAGGGTGAAATTTCAGTAGAATCGTTTAGACAATCTAGTCAAAGGAGATCACTTGAAAGATCTATCAGTAGGGGTTCATCCAAAGGGAACAGTAGCAGACACTCTTCTTCGGTTTCCTTTGGTTTATCCAAAGGAGTCAATGTCTCTGATCCTGAACTTGAAAACTCACAACCCAAAGAACAAGCTCCAGAGGTTCCACTTAGCCGCCTTGCTTCCCTCAATAAGCCAGAGATTCATGTCCTTCTGATTGGATGTGTAGCTGCCATAGCAAATGGTGTTATATATCCAATATATGGGTTGCTGGTTTCCATGGCCATCAAGACATTTTATGAACCATTTGATCAGATGAAAAAAGACTCCGAGTTTTGGGCACTGATGTTTACTGTCGTTGGTATTGCAGCATTTGTGACAAATGTTGGACAACGATACTTTTTTTCTGTGGCGGGATGCAAGTTAATCCAGCGTATCAGGCTAATGTGTTTTGAGAAGGTTGTAAACATGGAGGTTGGTTGGTTTGATGAAGCTGAAAACTCAAGTGGTGCTCTCAGTGCGAGACTCTTAGCAGATGCGGCTTTGGTACGTGCCCTTGTTGGTGACGCGCTGGGACTATTCGTTCAAAATTCAGCATCTGTATTGGCTGGATTGATTATTGCTTTAACTGCATCTTGGCAGACGACGTTAGTTATTCTTGTCCTGATTCCCTTTTTTGGAATCAATTTATACCTTAAGAACAAACTCTTGAAGGAATTCAGTGCAGATGTAAAGGTTAGTTTTTTTTTTTCTCATTACTACAAAGTTATATAATTATTGAGATTATATGTTTGTTGCGACAGATGATGTATGAGGAAGCGAGCCAAGTTGCTAATGATGCAGTTGGAAGCATAAGAACGGTTGCTTCTTTCTGCGCTGAAGACAAGATTATGGAACTATACAGGAAAAAATGTGAGGCCCCCATCAAAGCAGGGATACGAGGAGGATTGATCAACGGAGCAGCGTTTGCGGTTTTGGCTTTCTCGTTGTATGGTTTTCACGCAACCAGTTACTACGCAGGAGCTAGACTCGTGGAAGCTGGGAAGGCGTCATTCTCAGATGTTTTCCGGGTATCAACTGTGTCATGTTTGTAACATTTATGTTTTCCGGGTATTGCATTCCACTTTTTCTTCCTTCTTGAACATGTAGTTGCTTTCATGCTTTTCAGGTTTTCTTTGCATTAACTATGGGAACTGCTGGTATTTGCCAATCAAGTTCCCTTGCTCCTGACTCGAGCAAAGCGAAGTCAGCCACTGCGTCCATATTTAAAATGCTTGATAAGAAGTCGAAAATAGATCCGAGTGATGAGTCTGGCATCACACTGGACAGCGTCAAGGGAGAAATTGAGCTTCGTCATGTGAGCTTCAAGTATCCATCTAGGCCTGAGATACCCATTTTCCAAGACCTCAGCTTGGGTATCCATTCTGGCAAGGTAAGTGTTTGAGTTTTTATATAACTTTGTACGTAGAAAATACTTCATTGCCAAATTTGGTGTTTCAGACGGTGGCTCTTGTTGGTGAAAGTGGAAGTGGGAAATCCACAGTGATTGCCTTGTTGCAAAGATTTTATGATCCCGATTCAGGGCAAATCACACTTGATGGTGTGGAAATTCGTGAGTTGCAACTCAAGTGGTTTAGACAGCAGATGGGCCTTGTAAGCCAAGAGCCAGTTTTGTTCAATGAAACAATACGTGCCAATATTGCCTATGGAAAAGAAGGCAATGCTTCTGAAGCAGAGATCATAGCTGCAGCAGAATTGGCCAATGCACATACATACATTAGTGGCCTACAACAGGTAAAATAATTAACCAAGAAAAAAGAACTTGCTTTATGTTGTTGAGTGAATTGTTGTTGTTGGGTTAAGAACTTTCGTTGGTTTTCTACTATGGCAGGGTTATGATACTTTGGTGGGGGAGAGAGGAACCCAATTATCTGGTGGCCAAAAGCAACGGGTAGCCATTGCACGAGCCATAATAAAAAATCCGAAGATATTGCTGCTTGATGAGGCGACGAGTGCATTAGATGCAGAATCAGAAAGAGTTGTTCAAGATGCATTGGACAAAGTGATGGTGAACAGAACCACTGTGGTGGTTGCACATCGTCTATCCACAATAAAAAATGCAGATGTGATTGCTGTTATCAAAAATGGAGTCATAGTGGAGAAAGGAAAACATGAAACACTTATTAACGTCAGTGGTGGATTTTACGCTTCCTTAGTCCAACTTCACACAAGTTCTTCGACACCTTGAATTTTGTTTGGAATAACTACCTTGATTCTTGATTGATGATACTCTATGAATTGATTGTTGAATCGTTGTAATTTCATCCGTTAATTTTGTTGAATTGGGAAAAATTGTGCGAATAGGTTAAGTTGTGGATTAAAACTATAAATTTGGTCTTTGAGTTGTGATTTTTGAAATTGGCATCCTGAAGTTAAACTCTTAGCTTCAATGAGTCATTTTAAGTGGATTGGTCCTCTTTTGACTCGTATAAAAGAGAAAAGCACTCTATTATGATCGAGTGATACTGTCTATTATATAGAATTTCGCGTTTTGTTTATGCAAACTTTTTAGGAGAACTCACAATCATCAAGCGATTGCCTAAATTGAGTATGGGAGAGAGACAGGGGAGGCTTTCATATTGGGCGAGCCAATCTCTTTTTGGGCGAGTTTGTGTTTCTTCTTCTGAGTCATCTTGGGAAAATAGAGATTCTCACTTTATTAATTGTTGGATCAAGCTAAAATTGTGACAGATAGTCCTAAACATATGAATCTTCATTTTGATCATTGAGATCTTTGATTAGAGATATGTGGTTAGAGAAATTCTTTTCGCTGTTTTGATATACTTAACGCAAATATTGTAATTAAATATTATGCTAATGCAATAAAAGATAAATAATGAATTATTAACATGTAAATTAAAATAAATAATAGGTAATTTATGTTATGAGATGTGTTTGGATTAAGGTAAATTACATAGATATGATATAGTGTGATGATTTAAGATTATATGAGAATGTAATGAATGAGATATATATGATATGTTGTTTTTTTTACTATTTTCTTTTGACTATATTTACCAATTTGGTAATGTTAATGTGAATTAAGATGAATATGAATGAAATGATGAAATAGTTGTTCTAAGGGTGGGAATACTATAACGATGATTTAGTGTGGGTGTATTGACGATAACGATGACATGTTGTCGGTGGTGTCTTGTCCATAGTAGCTTAAGAGAGATATGTGAATCGAGACTAGGATTCATATCACGTTTGAGAAGATGAGAAAGGAGATTGTAAATCAAATAAAAATACATAAACGCTCACAAATTTGATTGAGTCTGCAAAGCCATAGCTTATGCCGACAATATCTTATCTCCATGAGAGAACATATTTGGATGAATAATAAGAAAGGAAGAAGAAATTTTGAAAAGAAAAAGTAAAAAGAAAAACCTAAAATGAAATAGAATAAAATAAAATATTTTATGTTGAAGAAGAAATTGGACATAGGCTTAACCCGTTTCTACACCTTCAATATGCTCACTACATCACATATTATTAACTCTCAATCTGCTAGTTCCAGCCCTATTATTCATCTATTCCACTTCCACTTTATTTTTCTAATATCTTCTTGGCTTAGGCCGCATTTTATTTATTGTAAGACAAGTTTTGTTATACACATCTACATTTTCCTTATCTTTATGCTTCACAATCATTACTTTGAACCCCTATATTTTACTATTCTCACAGCCCTCAAATTTTTTATTATTTGGGCTGGGCTTATTTTATTTTAACTCTTGTTTCAATTTATTTTAACCTCACAAGAATCATACTCTCTGTCGCTTCACATTTTCACATACAATCCATTTTCTTTATTTTAAATCAAAATTACAAATTGCATTTTTATTATAATATCGATAATTTGAACTTACTTTGATAATTAAAATTTTCTACTAAGTTTAAAATTTTTACTTTTTATGTTGGATTTACTTGATAGTTAAAATTTTTATTTGTTTAAAATTTTACAAATTTAATTATCATGTTAAGTCTTGAATTTACTTGGTAATTAAAGTTTTCATTCACTTAAAATCTTAAAAAATGTATTATTATGTTAAATTTCAGATTCGCTTGATAATTAAAATTTCACAATAATTTAAAAAAAATGATTAATTATTATGTCAATCTCGAATTTGTTTGATAATTAAATTTTTTGTCATGTTGAGTTTGGTATTTACTTGGTAATTAGAAAATATTAACATTTCAAATTTAAAAATATTAACCAACAAATAGTTTATTAAAAACTATGGGATTCTTGATTTTTCATTATGAATGAAAATACATCAAAGTATGAGTAAGGTCAATCTTTGTCGAGTTCACTCAAACAAAAATTTATTTTGTTCAAATAGTTTCAAAAGAACTACGTAATTTTTGAATTTCTTAATTTTCAACATGAATACATAGAAATAAAGTTAATCTTTGTCGGTCCAAAATGAAAGATTAAAAAAAAAATTACTTACTATTTCATATTTGTCTATTTAGCTTAATTTATGAGGAAAATTATTATTTTAAAAATTACATTAATTTTGCATATTTTGATTAAAGGGAACTATATTCAAACGAACGTTGTGTGATTTTAATACCTTCTTCACACGTAACTGACTCCCGAATTATAATGGTGACTCCTTTTTTTTTATATAATTGAGTTTTTTGTTTCACTCTCATCGCCATTTCGGTAGTAACACACTCAATTATTTTATTCATAAAAATTTCAATTATAAATAGAGTTGACGTTCATCAAGTCTCATTACGTAACAACCATTATTTCTCTATAAACTTTTTTCTAGAACTTCATTTGCCTTCTCTCTAACTTTAGGCTTGTCTCTCACTTGTTTGATGATTAGAGATCACCAGTGGATACATGGCGGAGAGGTATACACTTTTGACATGTTAGAATGTCAATCAGAATCAGGCCACTCTCCTATATTTTTTAGTTAGTTGAGCTTTTTGATGTGAGTGTACTTCTATGACCCATACATGTGACTCAAAATACCTTAAAGTGAATCTCTATTAAATTTTGATCATAATTATATGCTTAGATATGTGATCTTATATATGTATATGTAGTTAGAGCATCCTGTGAGAACTAGAGCACTAGGAGCATCTTTGATTTAAGGGTTTTTTCTACACTAAGTAAGGGAGGGTAATTCATAATTTTTGCATGTTGGTTTCTGTTGACTTGATTGATTGTTGGTACTCTATGAATTAATTGTTGAATTGATGTAATTTCATCTGTTAATTTTGTTGAATTGGGAAAAATTGTGCGAATAGGTTAAGTTGTGGATTAAAACTATAAATCTGGTCTTTGAGTTGTGATTTTTGGGATTGGCACAATGAAGTTAAACTCTTAACTCCAATGAGTCATTTTAACCATAATGGTCCTGTTTTGACTCATATAAAGGGGAAAAGCACTCTATTATGGTTAAGTGGTACTATCTATTATATAGAATTTTGTGTCTGGTTTATGCAAACTTTCTAGGCGAGCTCACAGCTCACCAAGCGATTGCCTAAATTGAGTCTGGTAGAGAGGCAGGGGAGGCTTTCACATTGCGCGAGCCAACCTCTTGTTGGGCAAGTATGTGTTTCTTCTTTCGAGTCACCTTGGGAAAATGGGAATTCTCGCTTTGTTAATCGTTGGATCAAGCTAAAATTGTGACAGATGGTCCTAAACATATGAATCTTCACTTTGATCATTGGGATCTTTGATTAGAGATTTGTGCTTAGAGAAATTATTTTTGTCGTTTTGATATACTTAATGCAAATATTGTAATTGAAGATTATGCTAATGCAATAAAAATTAAATAATGAATTATTAACATGTAATAATAGGTGATTTATGCTATGAGATGTGTTTGGATTGAGGTAAAATACATAGGTATGATATGGTGTGATGATTTAGGATTATATCAGAATGTAATGAATGAGATATTTATGATATGTTGTTTTTTGGCTATTTTCTTTTGACTATATTTACCAATTTGGTAATGTTAATGTGAATTAAGACGAATATGAATGGAATGATGAAGTAGTTATTTCGAGTGTGGGAATACTATAATGATGATTTAGTGTGGGTGTATTGACGATAGGGATTGAAATGAGATCATCATCAGTTTACTAGTAATTGGATTCATATAGATGAAAATAACTAGTGAGAATAGAGGATGGTTTACATATATAGCTTGTGAGATATAGAATTTACCCTGTCATACTCTATGGATTGGGAAGAGGCTTGAATATATTATAGTTATAACTCTTGAGAGGTGGGAGTGAATGAGCAATGACAGGTGTAGGTCTTAGGGTGTTAGTCAATACACCAACCCTCTAGAGGTTTTATATGTGGTTATTGGTATATGATTGGGCCATGAAAGCCTTTAGGTTTGATAAAGATTGTATGATTTCTGAAAGCTATGTGTTTATTTTATGAATTGTTAGTCTATTCTCTTTTCATTTAAAACTTAGAAGTTTTAAATATACACTAGTTTACCCTATTTTCTATGTTTGTTTGTGGTCTGTCCGCTTGTAGTGATCATATTGTTATACGTGAGCAAAGGAGGTGTAGGTAGAAGAGTTGCGAAACAATGAGTATAGCTCCTAGCGATATAGGAAAATACATATTGTATGCTTATATATTTGGTTTATTGCTTGATATATAAATTGTAATAATTCAATTATAATAGTATAAATGTACTGAATTGGGATGTTACAAAGAGAAAATAATTTTATTTGTCGATCACTTAATTTGTTTTATCTTTACTCTTTTTGTTTATACAACTACAATAGAAAGATTATGTTCTACAATGAAAATTGTTTGTCAAAAAAAAAATGAATTCCTTGTGGACAATATGTTTACTTATTTGAAAAATAAATACTTACAAATTTTAGTTATAATTCAATTATTGATGAGTTCAAGAATTTAAATAATGAAGCAAGATCTTTTATATATATATATATATATATATATGTGTGTGTGTGTGTGTGTGTGTGTGTGTGTGTTATTTCTTTTATAATTATTGTCATATGCTTTTTTATTATATTAGTGATAATGATAAAATTTATGTTTCCTTCAAAATTATTAATCAAGATCCATATATATGAATACTCTCAATCCAAAATCTGAACTCAACCATATAACATATTCACATCACTCTCAACCTAAAACCTTAAGGCAATGGGGTTTATGGGTCTTTATTCTTATATATTGCTCTACTTTCTTATTTTTAGCCAATGTGAAACTTAGACTTACACTTGAATTTCTAACCATTAATGATAGAAGGGTAAAGAATTGAATAGATTATGAATGGTGTGTCTAAGTTGAACTGACATTTAATTATAATGTCTTAAACAACATTTTTTTGGTTAATAGTTTACGCTCGTGTTTCTCATTTGTGTGGTATATTAATATTAATATTAATTCACCTTGTAAATATAGGTTGATTAGTTGTATTTTGAAGAAATTAGGCATTGTATTCCTAAAGCATGCATATAAATTTATTATGTTAAGACTAGAATATTCTTCATTGTGTTGGATATGTTGGATAGATTAATATAATTTGTGTTACCTAAAAATTCACGTGTTAAGGTAAATTGAAACCTTTTAATGTTACTACTTGTGTTTATAATAAAAAAAGTTGATGATTCGTCTTTCATGCGTTCTATTTTGAAAAGAAAAAGGAGATCACATGATATTCGCATCTTCCATGCTCTACCGATTCCTGAGCTTTCAACAATTTTGTTCTTTCCGTCTTTTTCTTCTTACTGTACGCAAGAAACATTATGCTTGAAGTCGAATCTTCATTTCTTTTTTACATTTTCTCTTCCTAATAGTTTCCTTCCTTTCTTTAATGAATTGGCACTACTGTTAAACCAATAAAAGGTTTTGTACGACTAAACGTAGAAAACTCTGCAACGATTGTTGTTTAACCTCTTAAAATTCAGAGAATTTGATTTCAAAAAGCGTGTGATTTTATTATAAAATTGTTTCAATTTAAAAAATTAATTCTTATGAAATTTGAGTAAATTTGTTTTATTTGAATGTGAAGTAGACGTGAATGAAAGTTTAGATCTTATAATAGATAATATGAAAGGTTCAATATTAATATGGTTAAGATAGAATTTGGATGCTTATGATATGAACTTTAAATTAGTTTATAAAATAAGATTTGCATTTTATTATATAATGTAAATTTATATTATTTCGATGTAAAATTTTTAATAAATTTGATTTTTGAAAAAATATTATCTCAAATCAGCAAAGAAAAGATTAATTGTATTCAATAGTTTGTGTGATTTCTGGTAGCTTGATATTATTTTAACGCTATCAAAATTTATCATATTGGTTATATTTCTTTTAGTATGCGAGAATCAGTAGAATACCTATCGCAACCGGAATCGCGACGGGACGACGAATCAAAAAAGAAAAACGGGTTTGAAAAAGAGATTTGGAGTCGCCACCATAGTTATTCTGAAAAACTATGGAAAACCATGAAAATAAAACAAGTCTGCGAAAAAACAGATTTTAGATCCGGGAGTCGGTTACGCGTAGGGAAGGTGTTAGCACCCTACAGCGCCCGCCCGAAGGCGGCACCTTTAATTAAAAATGCAAAGTCGATGTGATTTTCAAAATGCTAATTTTCCCCAAAAACAATAAGACAAAAATGCTAAAATGAAACAAAAATATTTTTTTAATTTTTTGGGTCCGACAAGGATTGACCTTGGTCCTAAGTATTCTCATTCAAAATGAGAAATCAGGGTTACATAGTTCTTTAAAAGATATTTATAAAAAAAAACTATTTGGAAAATAATTGATAAAACGATTAGATTTTTTGAAGGTGAACCTGACAAGGGTTGGCCTTGCTCCTACGTATCTCGCAATGGAGAATCAAGGATCACGTAGTCCTTAAGAAAGACTCTTTTTTAAAATGTTGATAATTTTATATTTTGAAAATTTTGTATTTTTTTTTGAATTACTTTGAAAATATGTGTCATACGACGCGAGCGGTCGGACAGACACTAAAAGAGAAAGAAAAGTATTTTTGATATTTTTGAAAATGAGTGTCACACGGTGCGGGCAACCGGACAGACACAATAAAGCAAAAAAGAATATTTTTCGGTTTTTAAATTTTTCTATTTTTTGTAATTTTTTATAATTTAAAATATTTTCATTTTCTCCTTTTTTGGAAAAGAAAAGAAAAAAAACTAATAACAAAAAGATAAAAGTAAAAAAAAAAAAAAAAAAAAGAAGGGGGAAAAGGAAA
>Ga0214544_1004648_pt1 | contig 27402 bp, 10 predicted proteins | sample CNSS3metaG_FD_160074 | JGI IMG/M metagenome (GOLD analysis project Ga0214544, IMG submission 160074) | Root nodule microbial communities from cowpea collected in UCLA plant growth center, Los Angeles, California, USA - CNSS3 | ecosystem: Host-associated > Plants > Roots > Nodule | place: USA...
ATCATACCAAGGAGGGAAATAATAAAAATAACAAAAATGCGTGAATTTAAATCATTCATTTTTCTCTTTTTAAAAAGATGTGATTTTTAGGACTTTACGAAGGTTTCATCAAGTATTTTAAAAAGAGAAGTTTAGATGTCCTAGATGTAGTACACAACTTTTGGCTTTTATAATAAGAATATAGATAATTGACAGAAAAACTCATGACATGGGTCGAGCATGCAATCCAATCCAAGGTAGCTGAATTTCTAAAATATTGAAAGCAGAAATGATTGAGAATGGAAACCCATGAGAATCACACTTTAGAGTAATGATTGAGAATAATTTGAATCCAACAAAACCATAAACTTATGCATGCATCAACCTCGCTCATTAAAACAACACAAGTAGATTTTTTGCTGTTTGTTGGAAATGGAGTGAAATATGAACATATCCATCAAAAGAACATTAACTAGCAACTCAAAATCATTTAGAAAATAGAAAAAACCATATGATTTCTTAATAATGCTAGTTTTAATAATATAGGCCACACAAACATGAAAAATGAAACAAATAATAAAGCAAATGAATAAAAAGATAGAGAATAGAACTAGGATGATAGTTGAGATTAGGTGATGAGTCAATTCACAGTCTGTGGAGTCTGCAGAGTCCTCCTCCAATACAGAAACTATGTTAGGCAACCTATTTAAAAAGCAATTTTAATTTGCTCCAAAAGGTTTCCACCATCATTTATAGAATTCAGCTTTATATAGTACAACCTATGATCAGAAAAAAATAATCATACTAATATAGCAACAAGAAGGAAAAACAGATAAATGATTGATCACAACCGTCAAATTTATAATAGATATCGTATATATTTGCATATCATTGATAATTGTGTCATGTACAGCTGGTTAGATATCACCACCAGTTAACAGTAACTAACTAAAGCTAGTGTGGCATCTTAATTATGAAATCCCTATCTTTTCACTATATATCAGCAGAGCCCCATTTTAGGTGTAGTTTGCTTCCATCATTATTTTAATGTTAGTTCCACCAAATATGTTTTGGATCATTCACTCTTTCCCTTTTGTTTCTCTCTATTACTTACCAGTAACAAATTACCTCTAACCTCGCAACAAAAGTTCATAAACAAAGCCCCAAAAACAAGGCCACAAGCGTCCTATTACAACTAATCTAATTTTTACATCATACTTTTGAACCTTTTCCTTGGCCAATTCTTTCTCCTTTCCAACTTTTGTCAACATCATAAAATACAATTTTCAGTGCATAGACCCTCCATGATTTCAGACAAATTATTATAGATCCTAGTAATGTCTAATTTATAAAACTAGTTGGTCATCACATCAAAGGGACGTGAGGCATATGTTGTTTTAGTAAGTTGTTCTTTCATGTTCTTAGTTATATATATATATATATATATATATATATATGATAGTTTATATTGATAATCAAATTTAATAAAAGACCAAAGGTGTGTGACAATAAAGTTAGGGTCTTATTACTTTGGGGACAAGAGTTGATCAAGAGTTGTAATTCAGTCAGTTATCTACTCATTCCTAACCTAAAAATGAGAAGAGGAAGTCATATCAATATGTGGTTGAATATAACTTTAAGAAATCAAACATGAGTCAAGATTGAAAATAAGTTTGAATAATAAAAAATCATTACCTTTCCTAAACAAATATCATTTAGTTGGTAGCTTTTGGGTTCACCTGACAAATAAAATATAATATATGCAGTTGATGTTAAGTAAGAAAAATCTAATGTCATTCTTTCCTCTTCAGTTGTGGAGGAAAAAGTTGAAAAACGATAAAGGGGAAATGAAAAGTATAAAATAATTTGTGGAGGTTATAGACCTCTTCCAAAGAATTAAAAAAATCCCACTAATTTTAGCATTTAGACAACCCAAGGAAACCATCTTAAATAATATTAATTTGTGGAGGGTTTTTATAACCTCCACAAATAAACCCCCACTAAATAAATTTTTTTTTTTGTAGTGTTATAGGTGTCGCAAAAAATACAATTAAAAGAGCCAACTTGATCGATCTTTTTCCTATTAGTGGAGGTAAAAAGTCAATATTTTAAAATTAGTCAATATTTAAAATCATAAAATAGAAATAGCAAATAGATTTAAAAAGTATCGATATAAATCCCATACTAATTAAAATTAACATTAACTATTTAACTTTATGAAAAAGGCTAATAAATGTAAGTTTATAATATTTAAGTGAAATATTATATAATATTTTGAAATAGTTTGAATTTTAATATTTTAACATAATAATTTACATAATAAATTCCACATATTTATTAAAATATATGAAAAGATAAATATATTAAACTAATATTTATTAAGTATTATGTGATGTCATCTTTATATATAATGAGTAAGTTAGTATTCTTATAAATGAATAATGCATAGTTAGTTTTGTAAGTCTTTTAATTTTTTCTTTTTGACATTTTTTTTCTTATTGTAAGAATATGGAAAATATAAATAATTAAAATAATGTTTATGAAATATTTTTTGATATGATCATGTATACCTAATGAGTGGGTTAGTATTCATATAAAGATATAAAATGATATAGAATTAAATGTTTACCATTTATTAATGAATATAGATGATAACTTGTATTTTCAAGTCTTTTTAATTTTCAAGTTTGACGTTTGCTTTTGTTATTGTAATAATAACTTGTCTTTTCAATTTTTTTATTTTTTAATTTTGATGTTTACTTTTGTTATTCTAATGATAACTTGTCTTTTCATTTTTCAATTTGACATTTGCTTTTGTTATTGTAATAATAACTTGTTTTTCCTAGTATTTTCATTTTACAATTTTGACGTTTACTTTTGTTATTGTAATGATAACTTGTCTTTTCATTTTTCAACTTGACATTTGCATTTATTATTCTAATAATAATTTGTATTTTCAAGTCTTTTGCATTTATTATTCTAATAATAACTTGTATTTTCAAGTCTTTTTATTTTTCAAACAATTTGTTATTGTAATAATTTAATTAAATTATTTTTTTAAGTATTGACTATTGGTTTTCATTATCAGATATTGTGTTAAAGGTGTTGTATGAAATGAGTGGGTTAGTATTCATATAAAGATACAAAATGATATAGAATTAAATATTTACCATTATCAATGAATATAGATGATAACTTGTCTTTCTAAGTCTTTTCAATTTTCAATTTTGACGTTTGCCTTTATTATTGTAATAATAAATTGTCTTTTCATTTTTCATTTTTGACATTTTCTTTTGTTGTTGTAATGATAACTTGTCTTTTCATTTTTCAACTTGACGTTTGCTTTTTGTTATTGTAATAATAATTTGTCTTTTCAAGTCTTTTCATTTTCCAAATGTTTGTTTTTATTATAGGATTCATTCCTTCGACTTCTGGATATGCCTTTTGCATCTGAATAAAAAATAGGTTAAAATACTCCGATGGTCCTCGTTTTGGTTCAAAAATCTCAAATTGGTCCTTGAATTTTAATTGATCTTAATTTCGTCCTTATTTTTGTAAATGTATTTTAAATCAACCCAATCGTTAACAGTGTCAAAATTATTAACGTTAACTTCATTTTAATTATTTGACGTGGCTTTATTCATTATTTTGAGGACTGAAAAATTGGTATGTGGACCCTGATAATTAAAATAAGCACCGTCCTTGAAACCCTAAATTACTGAATTAGGGATTGAAATTAGGTGCTGAAGGAGCGCGACTGCGAGGGCGACTCCCACTACGTCAATGCCGTGAACATCGACGAAGGTGAGATTCAACGTCGTCGAAGGTGATTCAGTGTCGTCGAAGGTGAGATCGAACATTTCAGAGGTCGATTTTTGAACTTTAGTGTCGTTGATCGTAGTTGTTCTTGAGTGCCACACCGTGAAGGTGAGTATGACTTCATCCTTTTCACCACAATAGCAAACAGCTGTTAAATCGAACCTACGAGACAACTTCACCTCACCCTTTTCAAACCCTAAGCTTCAAATGTTATGAACATAAACTCTTTTTAAAAGAGAAACCAAGAACACATGTGCCAAAACAACTGAATGACACATCAGAATACACAAAACAGTCACGTCATCAGGAATAAACGTCGTTTGTCAACTGATAACGGAAAAGGTTGATTTAAAACACATTTACAAAAATGAATTAAAATTCGAGGACCAATTTAAGATTTTTGAACCAAAACGAGGACCATTGAAGTATTTTAACCTAAAAAGTACTTTCATTGAAGCTATAAACTTCAGCAAAAGTATGCTAAACTCAGGAAAAGAATAACATTACTTCAACATTAATATACAAAAAAGGAATGAAAACATATTTAAACTAAACAAAAACATACAAAAGCATAAAATAAATTTTAGAAATAATATATTAAACAAAAATGTCCCATTTTCTCCAACCCACAACTATTTTGCACTATGTGTATCACATCCCAACGCCAACTGAGAAGAAAATGAGAAAGAGAGCATATTTACGTACCAGAAAACCTAATTCCAGAACGAAGATAAAAAAACATTGGATTGCATAATACCTAACCTTCAAGAAGAAGAAAAACTTAACCTTTAAACAAAATAATGAAATGATAAAAATTGTACCTTTTGAAAATCAACCCTTTTAAAACTAATATTTATCCTTTTGCTTGAAAACATCATGTTGATCTTCAAGAGCTATTTTGTCTTCTCTTCAATAGCTTCTAAAATTTTTAGAAGAATAAATCAAAGAAGAAGAAGAAAATGAACAAAAGTTTAAACTTTAACATAAGAAGGAGAGCATAAGCACATACAAAAAAATACTTTCCAAAAAAAAAAACTTTACTAAAGAATCAATTACGAAATAAAAGTAAGACAACATCATAAAATTCTTCTTTACTAAAAAACACACTAATCTGAAGTTGGGTTAAAGAACACCTAACCTTGAAGATGATTTTTACTAAATAAGAAGCATAGGAAAATACTTTGATGAATGAAAACTATAGATACAAAAACAAAGTTGGGTTAAAATATGAGTACATACAACCTTTGATGAATAACAATTGAACAAATGAAAGTAAAAAGTATATGACATGTGACATGCTACTGGATTGACACGTGGACATTTAAAAAAAATTAAAATTAAAAATAAAAAAAATCAAAAAAACCACGAAGCGACACGTGGTAGTCATTGTTCATGATCGTTAATGATTTAAACGGTGTTAGCAAAAAAGGACCCAATTGAACAAAATTAACAAAAATTAGAACATATTTGAACACAAAACTAAAATTAGGACTTATTTGATAGAACTTAACGAAAATTGGAAAAAAAAAACTATTTTAACCTAAAATATAATTACAAACAATGAGACATGTGTGTTATGGTATCCAATACTTACCACCTGTTAATCATTATCAATGAACTTATTTGGATATTAGTGATCAAAATAAAGGTATAAATGAGAGAAATATTAATCATTCAATAATTATTTAGAATTTCATTTCGTACATTTTTATTTTTTTTCTGTTTATATATATGAAATTTTAAAACTAATATTTTGTAATGTAATTTATTTAAATTTACTTTGTAGAAAGACTCTAATATTTTATTATCCAATTTTTTTTACTAATACATGTTATTACTCTAATATTGTTATTATGCAAATTTATTTAACTAACATTTCATTTTATTATAGAAAGTAACTTAATTAATTTTATACAAATTTGAGATGACATACTTGACCTCCACATTTACAAGAAAATAATTCTGTATATATTCACAGTATATTAATATATGGCTGATTAGTTAATTTCATACTCATTTTTTAAATTATTCACTATTATCATCTTCACAATCTTCATGCTAAAATTTTTAAAATATATATATATATATATATATATATATATATATATATATATATATATATAAAATATATTGTTATTCTACAAATATTGTTTTTTAAACTAAACTACATTACTTATTCTTATCTTTATGGTTTTTGTTTCTTAATAGAATTATATTTGGAATCAAGGTTTTGTGAATACAAAAAATGAAAACAAACTTCTCTGAATATTATTAATTAGATTTTCAATAAAAACATATCATTAATCAAATGGATGATTCCATAATTTATGACAAATTTTGTTTACATTTTATGGTAAAGATTATAAAGGTCGTCGGTGTTACATAAACACATTTAATTGATTGAGAGGTTAGAAATTTCGACCGTGATATTAATTAAGTTCATTTTTCTAACAAAAGATCATAGATTTATTGATATATGATGTGTTTTTGGAAAAGAAAACAAACTGTGTTATAGTCGGCGGAGAAGTATGCGACGTGGAAGTGGTTGAACATAATGAACCGAAATCCAGAGTGAAAGGCCAAAGAGCGATGCGCAAGGTTGTTTGGTTGTTCTCTCCACCACACAAACAAAATGTCTTTGTCTTTCTCTCTCACTGTAAGTTCCCTTTATCTCTCTACCAGAGTCTATTACTGCAAATAAATTGGAAATTATGAGTAAACGAAGAATCAGAAACTGGACAAAATTGAAATAGAGAACCATTTTCCCGGTAATTTGGATCACTATTGCAAGGAGGGTTTTCTAGAAACATGGTTAATGATACTAGCATTCCCTGTCCTTCAAATTGTTACTCATTTGACTATAGATTCCGAAACATAGTTATTGATGTAACTAACAATGTTTTTTTTGTTTTTTATCTAAATGAACAGTCTTTTGGGGTTGTGAGGAAAGTGTTGGGGAGTCTTATAACAGGCAAGTATGCTTCCCTTGCATTCAAGCTTTTTCTGTTGCACTCACACACAAACTCTTAATTTGAGTTATTCCTCACAGTAGTGGCTTATTTGACTCGCTAATATGGCATTGTGTTTCTGCAAATTATTTCATCTTAATAGATATTGTTAAACCAATGGGTGGAAATTGGCACTTAGCAAGAAGAGGAGAAAGACTTGTATCATTTAAAGGTAGTGTGAGACTTGTACATACAACGTGCCGAATCTCTGTCCCTAGGACCTTCCCAAGAAATGAAGAAAAGGCCTTGTCTAATATCTCAAGGGATAAGAAGACAGTTCCAGAAGCAGATCCTCCCAGTATCAAAGATGTTCATCTTTTGTATGAATTTTTGGACCAGAGGTTAATTTTCTTAATCTGTCTTTTTACGGGTTAGAACATTAGATCCCTCCATACAGTCTATATGTAATAATAACAGTACTTTGATAGTTTTCATTTTGTAAATTTTAATAGTTCCCTAACTGAACTTAAAATTCAACTTACAGTACCAAGCTCACGGTATTGACTGGAGCTGGAATCAGTACAGAGTGTGGCATCCCCGACTACAGAAGGTTCTGGCTCTTCTATGTACTACATTCTAACTTCATGAAGTTACCTAAAGTTTTTATTGGGCGAAAGTAAAACATTTGCTCATAATTGCTACTTGCGAGAATTTGTTTATGATATTGAAAACTATTTCCTCTGTTTTTATTATTTGAACCGTGTAAGTTTTGTAGATGTAGCATTAAGCATTCAACGATGGCAACATAAAAGGATTAAATGTTTTACTCAGTTAGCTACTTTCTTCTTTGGCCATGTTATAGATACTGTACTTTGATTCATAACTTTTACTATACTTCATCACATTTCTATTGATCCTACCACTTCCTTTAGAATATTGGGTTCTTACTTTCCCTTTATTATATAAGCAAGATGTGATTATATGTATGTATTGCCTACGTACTTTAAAATATTTTTCAAATTTTTGTTTCCTTGTAGATGACCTGAAGTTTTTGGTCAATCTTAAGAAAAAAGGGATCTGTAGGTCTCTTTGGGTTTCAACTTTTTCATTTAATAGGCTGAGTTCAAACTAGTAGATCAGGGGAACATAAAATAAAAAATAAAAAAAAAGTCTGAGATCGCATGAATCTGATCTCAGTCTATACGAATCTGATCTTATTCTTTCCTATGCTTTTAGAAGAATTGTTTAGTTGAAAAAAAAAAATTCTAACAACATTGCTGCATCAATATGTAATTGTGTATGTGTAGCAAAGAGGGCTAAGAAAAAAAAAACAAAAAAAGTTACTAACTGTGTAAATAGTTGAAACCAAATGCATCAATGACTCATCAATTGGAGGGGTCGTCATCAATGCACTGACTGTCACTAGTGCTAATTCTGATCAGTTTCCATGTTCAATCATCAGTGGAATCAAAGAGATATCCCGTACTTGTTGAGTGTAAAGATTATATAGGTGTCATCCTTTTTGAGTTTCTTGAGAATATGGAATGAATTACTAAGGTTTATTGTTCATGTTGCTGACTTTATTTTCCTTTATATGTTCTTCACTTAACTGAGAGCAGTTTATTATTTATTGCAGCCCCAATGGAGCTTATAGTTCTGGTTTCAAACCAATAACCCATCAGGTAATTTAAAGGCGTGTTAAATTAGATTATACCCTGATATGGCCTAAATAATTTAGAAAAACATGGCCAATGGAAGAAGGAAAAAGGGTTAACTATAGAAGAATTCTTTGAGATATCACATTCCAGATGTTGCTTTAATGGCTTGGGATTTCATATCATTTTTCAAATACATTAGATGTTACTGTTCATAGGGGAAAAGAAAGAACACAATACCTGCAGTATGCCATTATCTTTGGTTGTGTTCTTTGAGAAAAAAAAAAAAGAAGTTATTAACCAAAAGAGTAGGGAAAACTGAATACTAACCATCTACAGATGGGTAAAAAGGACTTCAAGTTCATGTGTGCATATTTAAATTTGAATGCTTATGGCAATGACTTTGATGAAGAATACTCAGCTAAATTTGCATGCCAAAATAGTCATGACTCATGAAGTCCCTTCATCTTAATCTATGTCTTAAGTTCTCGTTTCTTTTGACATTATTTAAAAGGAGTTTCTCCGTTCAAGTCGAGCTCGGAGGAGATATTGGGCAAGGAGCTATGCTGGGTGGAGACGATTTACAGAGGCGCAACCATCTGCTGCCCATACTGCTTTGGCAACACTAGATAAAGCTGGCCGAATAGATTTTATGATTACCCAAAATGTTGATAGGTACCTTTTACAATTATAAATTTGCTTATTTGGAAAACATGAGATGTTAAAAGCATGGCTATCCTGGAATTTCACTGGACCTCATTTGCAGGCTGCATCATCGTGCTGGTAGCAACCCATTAGAAATACATGGGACTGTATACACTGTAATTTGTATAGATTGTGGATATTCCTTTTGCCGGAGCTTATTTCAAGACGAGTTGAAAGCCCTTAATCCAAAGGTTAGGATTTGCAGCTAATAGAAAAATTGTATGATCGATGAATAAGAGCTTAAGAAGTGGTTTCTATAATGAGAAAATTGCAATTGAAATGAGTTTATGATTAAGTCATGATACTTATAATCTTTTGTTCTAGGGATAAAGTATATTATCATGTTGAGAGATGTAACATTTAGATATGAGTCATAATGGCTCTGTTGTTTGATAATTATAGTATCTGTGTAAGCTCTATTTGACTAAAGGTCTTGATTTCTTTGGGTTGGTTTTTCTTGGGTGAAATAATTCTCCTCTTTTTTATTCTCTTAAATCTGAGGAAGAGAGAAGTCATAGAAGGAGAAGAATGGTGCAGCTGCTGCTCAATCATAGGGTGTATGACATTGGGAGAATAGTGATACCATTAAATGGTTCATACTTTTAGATTTAGGATGGGATCTGATTGTCGAGAAGTAATGTGAACCAAAAAGCTATGAAGCACAGATACATCTCTGGGTTGAAGTGTCACTGTGTCGCACACGTTTTTACTCTTCCCCCACCACATGTACACTTCTGATTTAATTAGGTATACAGTAAAAAATTGTTTTTGGTTGGTTTGAACTCATAAATTCACTTTTTATCGCTTAAAAAGTTAGCTTAAAATATAATATGAAATATTAACAAAAGTAATGTTTTTTTCATTTCTTATGAAGGTTGATTTAAAAAGGTGAATATACCGTCAAATTAGATATTTTGTTATGTTGCTCGAACTTCATTTTTTTTGCGTCTCTCTTTGTATGTCCTCGTGTCTTATACTTTAGACATTATTTGTTTCAGGAATATTTGTGTCTGAGTCCTGTGTCGTGTTGAATGTTTGTTAGAGTCCTTGCTTCATTGCTAAAGGTAAAGATAAGTATGGGAAAAACTCTGAAATATTCCAAATGGCACGTGTAATAATACTAGCTATTCAAGCGCATGTTTTAACTAAGACTTATACCCTTTGTTGCAGGCACTGCTAGAGACTTTCTTAACTCGTAAAACTTCCTCAAATACTTATTGTTTTCTTAAATTCCTTCACACTGCACATAAATAAAGGAGATAAAAAGACAATTCATTGAGGGGTTCATCTTGAATCTTGCAGGGATTACTAAACTGTGTACGGTAGAATTACAACGCTGAGTATATATTAGGATGGTTAGTTGAGTCTTCTTACGAATTATGTTTTGCATGTTGAGATCATTTCCACAATTTCTATTACGTGCCCGATGTGTTCCTTGTACTGAAACTGAAACTCTGAAAGTAGAACATAGCTTGCGTCATTACTGTGCATTTGAAGGCAACAATATATTGCTTCATTTTATCAATGCTTTTATGCAGTAGTTGGAGTTTTCATTTCTCAAAATAATAAGACTGCATTCTTCTGTTCTGAGTTTTCCTTTTCTGATAAACCAGTGGGCGGAAGCAATTGATAACTTGGACCATGGAAACCCTGGATCAGATAAGAGCTTTGGCATGAAACAAAGACCCGATGGTGATATTGAGATTGATGAAAGATTTTGGGAGGAGGATTTTATAATCCCAACATGTCATAAGTGCAATGGAGTTCTCAAACCTGATGTAAGCCATCCGGTTTCTTTCAGTTGAAATATTTGGTTGTGCTTGATACTTTTCTGAATACTTTAGCCTGTTAGTATTGTTCTCTATTATCTAGTTGGTAACAAGTGGCAAGATGAGTATAAGAAATCTTAATCATTACTTTATAATTATGAATCTGATACCGGGAGCCTATGAGCACACCCTCTCTACTTCTCAGAGAAGAAAAATACTACCATAAAGCATTGCACGACTTGAAATGCAGAGAAGCTGAATAGTGGTAAAGGATAGTGGGGTATATGCAAGTTGGATATAATGATATTTGTATCAGCCCATCAACAAGTGACTCATTATTACCCATAGGCATCCATTAAAGATACCTAATTAATATCCATTTCATTATGAATTTTACTCACGAGTGTTGGAGCATGCAGCTTATTTGTCATCCCTGAGACAAAATTCCATGTTGATGACCATTGAAGTTGAGTATTATTTTTTGTAGTTCTATTTGTGATAAATCTTGGTGTGTTCTCTAATGTATCTCTTTCGTGTGTTATGATTTGGTGCATTCTATCTCCTCTTGAATAAGTTCACGGATGTTATTCAAGATATTTCATGATTCAGCTGAAGGAACAGAATACAAGTGCATTTTGAACAAAATATAATTATTCTATGGACAGAGAAAAATCATACTTAGTCAATCATGTATCTGAAAATGTGTGGTCGTTTTGATTGGTCTTATTAACTGGTGTCTTTAATTTTCTCGTTTTGGATAACTATGAAGGTTGTCTTCTTTGGTGATAATGTTCCCAAGGACCGAGCTGATATGGCAATGGAAGCGTCCAGAAGATGTGATGCTTTTCTTGTTCTTGGGTCGTCTCTGATGACCATGTCTGCTTTTCGACTTGTCAGGTAGATTGAAGTTTACAATGTCTCAGGGTCTTCTAGTTATGGTGTCCATATTATCTAAATTATAATATTTGTATACACAACATACTAATGTTACTATTACTACTAATAATAATGATAATATTTGAAATTAAAAATCCAGTTGTTGCAATTTATGCAATTATATTATTGAGAATGAGATACATATAAGAATATCATTTGAAATTAGAAAACTATTTGTTGTAATTAGCTTCAAAACTCTAATTGGAAAGAAGCTTTTGATCCCCATTTTCAAGCAGTGAAATATTTTTCATTTTATTGTGAAATTGACTTTCACAGAGCAGCTCACGAGGCTGGTGCTGCTACTGCAATTGTGAACGTGGGTGTGACGCGTGCTGATGATTTTGTGCCCTTGAAAATCAATGCACGATTGGGTGAGGTATGGATGAATTCATCTTATCTGGTTATATTCAATACTACTGCTTGCTGCCTCAAATCTTACAAGCTTTGCATTGTTGCAGATCCTGCCAAGAGTACTTCACATGGGATCTATAACCATACCTGCTGTATAATGATGCTAAATGAAAACATGTATCAAGTTATCCACTACCCCAACTTTCTTATACACTCATCTTCAGGTAAAATCTAGATGTTTCCATTGGACATCTATTCCTAACTCTTCAAATTCTGTATATGCCACTTTTCACCATAATTCCCCAAAAATTAAAATGCATTGGGTGAAGCATTTTCAACTTCAGAAATAATGAAGTGATGCTTGCAGAGGATATGTGCACGTCCAGATGATTGTTGTAGCTCGACATTCTAGATTTTTAGAAATGATTTTGTCATGTATTTTGTGCTTTGATTAACTTTCATTGATTAAGAGCTTCAAGCTCTAAAAGTGTTGCGTTCTCAGTAGTGACTTGATGCAAAATTGCTCCAATTTCATTTACTTTATTTTATCAATTTTGCCGTGTAAATCATATGGGTGGGAATTCATCTTACGAAGTTCAATGCATGACAGAACTGTAGCCAGCCAGAGACTTCATACAAATTCCTTCTCGTATAACGTTGATTTAGACCAGCACTAACTAATGAAAATGCAATATTAAATTTAAAAATGTTGCTGAACCCTTTGACAACTCCCATTAACATTATAAAAGTCTTTTAAATAATAGATCTAATTATGGGAATACTTTAAATTTTCATGTCACCAAAATTCTCCAAAAGCTTGGAAGAAATTACTTTAGAAGTTAAACTAATAGATTAAACTACTCAACTATATTTTTCTGAAATATGAAAAGAATTGCATTCATTTATCGAGTTCCTACTCTGAATTACATCAAAAGTTATCTATGCATACACTCACCCTACAAACCTCATTTTTATTCTTTTAAACAGCAAAAAGATGAAGTAGGCAAATAGAAGAGTCGGAGAAGAACGATAAAATTCTCTAAACCGATGTGATTAAATACAAAAGAAGAAAATAATCTTTAATTTAAGACGAGATGCTCCTGAAATATTAAAAAATGCCTACTAAAAGACGTTATATGACTATATTCGGAAAAATAGAAAATAGTTTGTTATATTTGCAAAATATTTTTCAATGCGTGTTTTTTCTTCCCATTTTAAGAGAACACTTCCAAGGTTTGTTCCACCAGTAGACTGGAAGCAGAGCATATAGATAAAAACTAGCATATAACTGCTCACTTTACAGGCACCATTAAGCAAAGCTAGACATCCAAAACCTACAATAGCAGTAGCAGCTTAGAAAAGGTGTGATTAGACATCACATAACCCTTCAGTGTTGTTCTAATAATCCAAAATACTGTATAAACATGTCATTTTGTAGATTAGTAATTACACACGGTGCCCATTTCCTAAGAATTTTCACTGACTGCTTTGTCAATTTCTTCAACATGAGTGCGAAGCACATTCCACTGCATACGAGAGAGAAAATGAATCATTAGTTGCTAGCTCGAAAATCATTTCTTCAAAAATTTTAGGAAAAAAATAAAGTGTGTATTGATGATATGCATAGAAAAAGAACTTGTAAGCATGCAACATCCAAATTATTTCAAGATATACCTGATCCATGGTCAACGAGATACCTGAAAACAAATTTAAGATGTTAGGGTAACCCTGGGTTTAAAATAAATGGATACATATCAAATATCATATATCAATGAGATCTATCAAGAATCAAATTTTCAATGAAGACAAACAGCAGACAACAAAATCTATTTCCTGGAAGAACTTCACAGGCCATCTAAGGATGCCTCAATTGCACTGCACAAGCATGACCTTGGAAACAAATGGATGGCATAAATCAGGACCTTTGAAAAGTTAATCAGGTCAAAAGCCAAAAAACTATTGTTCGAAAAAATAGAACATTGGTTAGCAGCAAAAGCAAATTTTAAATATAAATGCATAGCTACTGATCTAGGATATCAGTATATAGCAGCCAACGACAAAATGCTATGACAAGATAGAAAATAGCTGAGTAGCCATTATTCTGCTTTAATATACAAGTAAATACTCAAAAATACTCTCTCTCTCTCCGTCCTACTCAAAATACACGGCGATTATAATAAACAACATAAATACATGTGTGAATGTAGCAAGAAAACACGGGAATACAGCAGAAACATAAAAGAAAACATGTAGGCAGGAAGAGAAGAGAAATCCCTGTCCTTATTTCCCATGATAATTATGTAAAAATGCAGTCCATATCTACACCTTAACAATATTTCCCATAAGCCAACAAATGATATGGTAAAGTATTACTTCCAATTCATTCATAGAAAAAACATCCATATTCTTAAACAAAATCAAATTGAATGTTCACACATTTAATAAATTTATTTATATCAACAGTAACAAAGTTCAAAATCATAAAAATTAATCAAATTTTCATATTATCCTAAGCCTAACTGTTTGCCAAAATCATACATACATTACAATGAGCTAGAGTTTCCTTTACTCACAAAATGACAAAAAAACTGGGCTATGAGTAACCAGTAACTAACAACAACAAATTACACAACCATGAATCAATGTCCAACAAAACCCACATCAGAAAAGTATATCTCAAAGAGGTGGCCTGATATCCTACGGAACGTGCTTATCATCAATCTTATCAATAATACATTACCAATCTACAAGTAAGAACTGCATAGATCATCAGCCAGAACATATCATCATCACATTCATCATTTTAACTACCTTCTTGAAAAAAGAATGAGCCACACCACAAGAGTCATAGGGTATGAGATAGCATTATTTCAATCCATCCAGTAAAATACATTTTATACCATTGCAAAATTAAATCAAAACCCTTCCTATTCCTCAAACAACGCACCCACTGAACTAAAAATAAACTCAGACCAATGTAAGAAAAGTACATAAAAAAAAATCAAAGAACCAAATAATTTTGAAAAAAAAAAAATCAAACAAAACCGTCAAAAATAATCTAACCTTTCTTGCCAGGCAATTGTTTGCCATCCTTGGAGTAAAACTCGCGAATGTCAACCACAACCTTGCCTTGCCAGTTCCTCACAGAAACCCTCCTGTTCTTAGAAATCTACATTTCACCAAAATAACATAGTAAATAAACGGTAAAATAAAATTTTTAAAAAAGAAAAAAGGAAGAAAGATAAACCCTAGCATAGTAGAGAAGTGAACCTCGCAGACGACAATAGAGTCGGATTCCTCGTCGGAATCCTTCTTGAAGGTCTTTTTGGGCGGCGCGTGGCCTTCAGAGTCGGCGTCGGAAGCACCGTCTTCGTCTCTCCTCTTCGCCTTCCCAGACATTTCTCGAATCTTCTTTTCTGCTTCTGTGTGGTGAATGAGTGATGAGAGTGAATATTAATGAGAGGCGAGAAAATGGAATTTTATAAAAAATGAAAACACTAATAGATTGAGAGAAAGAGAAGAAAAAATTGAAACCTAAAATAGCTTTTGGCGCCCAAATTTCACTCCAGTCCAAGAGTCACACTACTCGTGAGTGAGTTCATTTCACTCGCTGCGTTTCAAACTTTTCCATTCTCATTCTCTTTGTTTACAGCATGTTAAATCATTTCTCTTCAATAGAAAATATTTTTTTCAATCAAAAATACATCTACAAATAAAAACATTAAATAAACTCATTTAAATATTTCAAGTCAAAATATCCCTACCTTATATTCTTTCAATCATGGGATTAACATATTCAAATTGTCATTAACATGTTGGAGATAGTTTATATATTTCTTAAATTACTTATTAAAATTAATTTAAACTAAAGTTGCTATTGTTGTGGTTAAAAATAATTAATACATATTAAATTTTACAAAAGTTTAATGTGATATTAAACAAATTATAACTTAATAATTATTAACGTAGTTTTATTTTATGTAGAGGATAAAAAATCTATAAATATTGTACAGATATATTTAATATTTTATTTAATGCATGTCAATTAAAAATTAAAAATTAATTAAATAATAAAATAATAAAATAATTATATTTTAATGTTATTAAAATTTAAAATATAATTAAATATGAAAAAGTTTAAATTAATAAAAATAGTGTTAAATATAAAAATTTTATAATAAAAAAATAATTAAAATATAAATTTGAAACTTCATTTAATTTTCTTTTTCTGATATTTCGATCATCTTTTTCAATATTCCGTTAACTTCACAAAATTCTCTATGTTAAAGGAACAGATAATATTTTATTATCTAAAATTATTAATTATAAAGACATAAAGTTATCAATATAAAAAATTTAATTACCTAAACTTTGAAATGAAACATTAGAAATATTTTTGCTTTTTAATAAAGACCTTATTAATTCCAAAATGTTTATAGGGTAACTAGTGTCATAAGGATGACACTAGTTAAAGATAATTAATATATTTTGAATTTTACAACAATGTATAATTAATTGTGATGTTAAATAAATATTGACTTAACCATCATAAATATAATTTTACTTTATTTAAAGGATAAAAAATCCATAAGTGATATATATATATATATTTTTTTTATATAAAAAATAAAAAAAAAATATAAGATATATATATATATATATATATATATATATATATATATATATATATATATATATATATATATATATATATATATTTAATTAATAATTTATTTGATACACATCTATAAAAAAATTAAAAATAATTAAATAATTAAATAACTATATTTTAATATTATTAAAAATAATATATAATTAAATGTAAAAAAATAAAATTAATTTGAAGGAGTGACAAAAGATATTATGAAGAAAGGGAAAAAAATTTCACATGAAAGTGCAATATTTTCATTACACAAGAATTTGAAAAAAAAAAACTATAAATTTCAAAGAGATTACTTTTTTTGCAAAAATTAAATATTATACCTTTCAAACCTTTTAAGCTTCCACTAAGAGTCTCTTTAAGCATTAGAGAGATCTTTTTTCTTGCATTTTAGTAAAGGCCTTTGTTATTTCAAAGTATTTATTTTGTGTCAAAAGTATTGTTTATAAATTCTAAAGCACATTTTTGTCTTTATAAAATTTGTTATATAAATTTTTATTAATGAAAATAATTATTTCAGTTTTTAATATAAAAATGATAAAATTAAAGATCAATAGTTATACTTTAATCAATGCCCTAAGGACACTAGTTAGCATTTTCCATGTTTATTTTGTGTTAGAGAGATATTGCTTAGAAATCTCAAAAGACATTTCTTGTATTTATAAAATCTATTATATGAATTTATATTATTTTAATGGAGAATGCTAACCAGTGACACTGGTTAAAGAATAATAAATACGCATGGATTTTATCATTCTTACATTGTAAACTGAAATAATTAATTTTATTATTTAAAATAACATAAATGCATATAACTATTTTTATAAACAATAAGAAATTAAAATAAACATTTTGAAAAATCAATTAAATCTCAAATTGATATTTTTATTTTTATTTTTGTAAATTTTTTAGATGTTTAATAATATTTTTTGTTTATTTTTTTGGTAATTTAAATTTTTTATATTTAATTATATTTTAATTTTTAATAACATTCGAATATAATTATTTTATTATTTTTTAACTTTTATCGATAAACATTAAATAAAATATTATAACAATAGAATAATACTTATGGATATTCTTTTCTTTTAAATAAAATAAAATTGAATTAGTTGTAATTATAATTAACTATAAATTTATTTAAATATTAATTATTCTTAATCATTGTTCTTAGGACATTAATGAACAAGACCATAATCAATGAAGTTAATTATTTCAAGGAGAATACTAACCAGTGCCCTTAGGTCTTTTGCACAATAAGGAATAATTTAAAATGGAAGTTGAAAAAAACCATGAAGGCCTTCGTGAATGTTTTAAAGGGGAAGAGTTTGGAAGAGGGCTTTGTCTTCTAATCTCAGGTGAATAAAAATTCAAATCCAGTGGTACATAGAAGAACGAACTGGTAAGAAGTTGTTCGTTAAAATAAGGTAGGAACATTTGGGGATTAAGGTTTTCTACTGTTTTAGGGTTTAACAATGAGGAGGAGTTCTGGATCGAAGTGTAATGCATTGTCATCGTTGTCATTTGCACAACTAGGGTTTTCGCATTTTAGACCAAAACTTTGTGGATGTGGCAAAAGATTATTGCTTCTTAAATAAGGAATAATAAATGTGCTTTGATATCATTATTTTTACATTGAAAACTGAAATAATTAAATACAGTAATTAAAATAGTATAAATGCACATAATCAATTTTATAAAGACAAAAATACCCTTTTAAATATGTAGACAATAACTTACTGTTACAAAACAAGATTTTGAAATTTTTAAGGTCTACTAAAAAGAAAAAAAAATCAATTAAGTCTTAAATTGACACTTTAATTATTCCTTTTTTGTAACATTTTTAGATGTTTAACACTATTTTTTTTTGTTGGTTTTTCTGTTAATTTATACTTTCTTATGTTTTTTTTTTTAAGTTTTAGATGTTTAACACTATTTTTTTGTTGGTTTTTTCTTAATTTAAATTTTCTTATATCTAATTTTTAGCAACATTAAAATATAGTTATTTTATTATTTAATTAGTTTTTAAATTTTATTTGTGAACATTAAATAAAATATTAAATACACATGTACAATATTTATGGGCATTTTTGTCTTTTAAAAAAAATAAAGTTGCATTAATGATTATTAAGTCAGGTTTTATTTAATATTACACTTATCTATGTACTTTTGTAGAATCCAATGTATATTAATTATCCTTAACCAATGCCCTAAAGGCACTGGTTAGCAAGACCCTTATTTCAATAATAAAAGATCACTAATTATAATTTCAGGTCAGTTATAAACACTCTTCTAAACTAAACCATAGATTTAATATGCATTAATTAGGGTTCATTGAAGACTTAATTGTTGACTATATTGAAATGCTCAAACCAGCATACTTACTCTCGCAAAGAATGTTTAGCATTTAATAGGTATACCATCCTTTTCACTTTCAATTATAACATAATTTATTTATTAAAAACATTTATCTTTTACAATTTTCACAAAAACAAAATTATCATTATTCTAATAATATACAAACTAAAGTATTAAAATATTTAAACACAACACTAGCTTCCGGCCAAAATTCACAAGTATTAATTGGCATATTAGAAGTTGAACTTTCTCGTATGGGAGTATTAGTTATTATAATATTTTTAAAAGGTTTAATTATGTTTTAAATTGATAATAAGTTGAGAATTTTTAATTGAGACGTTGATAAATTTTTTTATATACCGAGTATTTAATAAATTTAATTTTTTTAATTAAATCTTTGTCGTTAACTTCTTCTATTAATTGGATGATGTATTTATTAAGATACTAACGTATTTATTAACTTGTCATATCATCTTGCTAAATTGTTTATTTTATTATTTTATTATTTTAAAAAAATAAATTTATAACTTACGATTTTATAATTTTATAATTAAATAATTAAATATTTTTATTATTTTAATTCAAAATTGTACAATTTTAAAATTATGATTTAAACAAAATTGATAATATATCATAATTTTATATTTCATAAAATCACAATTTTATAATTATACAATTTTGAATTAAAATATTAAAATTATAAATTATAAAAATATATAATTATAAAATTTTAAAATTTTAAAAAATAAAATAATAAAGGATTAAATATATTTTTTGTTCCTATACTATTTCAGAATTTTGGAAATGGTTCTTCATGGAAACCGTGAACCATTTGGTCCTCGTGCTTTCAAAACTGATGATTTTAATCCCTATTTATGAACGTCGTTAACAATGTGGCCATGTGACAAATGGTGTTTTAGTTAGGCTATTAATATGATGACACATATTACAGACGTTGTTGACACATGCTTAATTTCATTTAATTTATTTATTATTTATTTAACATTAAAAAAATATAATATTTGTTTTAAACTTAACAAGCTTTACACAATTATTTGATCGTGCATTTTAATAGTAAGTGGTGTTCGAGATTGGAAAATAAAAGACAAAGGCAAAATATGAGAAGGAAACGTGAAAATGAAAGTCTACATTGGCGTTCTTTGCATGGTGAGCAGCGACTGAGTTTGTAGTCGTGGTTAGAAGACTAATATTGCAAGGAAATAGAGGTGAGGGTTTTCGTTCATTGGTTTTTTCTCATTTAAGGTTTTGATGGGGTTTATTGGAGGGAATATTACTTTTTTGTTTCCGTTCTGTGTTAGTTTTGTTGGGCTTTATTGTTGGTTTTTAGGGGTTTAGGGTTATGTGTTCGTTGTTATAGAGATGGGTTTCTCAATCATCTTCCATCACATGGGCAAGTTTGAAAGATTTAAGAGGAGGCTCTTGCGTTACAAAGGTGAAGAAAAACATGTTGTGCGAGGAGTGGTCCAAATATGTAGTCCTACTTCGAAGCATTGGGTATAATGAAGAAGAATTTCAAGTACGATGGACATGAGAATTGTAACATCCTGGTCGGATATTACTAGTTTTAAATAAAATAAAATAATAAAGAAAGACAAAACCGCATTTATTATAATTTCTTTTTCAAAACACGAGAAAATCCAAAACATTTATTAACGTGCCATGATTTTAAATCCGCAAGTTCCAAATAACTATTACAAGCTCATGGTTTAGTAAAATAGTTGATTACAAAACATAAGAAAATCCATAAAATAAAACTCTCATACTAGCCACACTCTGGCTCTAGGCATCACCAGCTTCACCTGAAATATATCTGCTCTCGTGTAACGAATTACACAATCATCGCCAAACACAAGTAGATAGGGTGAGCTAACAACACATATAATTTATAATCAAAGTAAAGTGCACCCACACACTCGTCATAGAACCATAATTCTCTAATCCCATAAACACGACCACCATCATGTTCATCCATGTTCTACACCCTCAAATGATGACCTTAAGATGTCTTTTGTTGCCACAAACCTCCATCTTGGAAGGGAATCAAAAGCCAAGGAAAACTAGGATCAAGAACTCTAAGAATTTGGCAAACTTGAGCAAGGAAACCAGGTTAGGGGAGTTAAATGCATGTTGGTTATATTTTATTGTAATTTTGACTATTGCATGAATTATGATTGTGATTAATCATCCTTCTATCTAGATTCTTGTTCGTATTTCTAGAAATTTTCAGAAATCGCTTGGCGGCGTTGAAGGCCTGCCAAGCGATGCTTGTAGTTTCACTCAGTTTCTAGGTTTTTCCCTTAAAACCATCAGGCGACTTAACTGAATAACCCAATTTCTAGGTTTTTAACATGAACTACTTGGCGGCGATGAACACCCTCTAGGCGACACGAGTGGCTTTGACTCATTTTGGGTGTTTCTTATATTTTTGGTTGATTTTGTTCGGGGACAAGTGGTTCGTGAGGTTGTGTTAATGAATGGATGTTGTGAAACTACGAGTTATGTGGTGTTATGACGATTGAACGATTGTTGGAAGGAAATGGATGCATGTAGGTTTTAATTGATTTTTAAACCTAAATTTAAATCATGAGGACAGTAGGTTAATAACTGCATGATGAAATTGGATGTGATTGCATGTTGGAAGGTGAATTAGGAACGAAATGTATGGTTGAATTACTGGACCAAATTGTGAGGGAATTAGGGTTTCACAGGTGTAGAGAAATTATGGTTTTTCTCCAAAATAGTATGCACCGCCTGGCGGCACTGTGGTCACCGCTAGGCCCTAGCGCAATACAATTGACATTGTGTGGTTCTGAGGTGTAGTGCGGGACGGAGACTCTGTTGGGTCCATTTAATTATGCGAAGGGGTTAAGGAACATTGGTAGTGAGTGAGAATGAGGAAACTACATAGGTTAAGGATCAGAAATGATTCTAAGGTTAGGTCGAGATTGGAATATATATGAGGTAAAATATAGTGCATATCAAGTAACTCAATCTCAGGAACAGGTACAAAAGCCAACTGTAGCTCGAAATTAGGCACTTGATATTCTCTTTTCAGTCCTGTAGTTTAATTACTTCATGGAGAGATATGGTCAAGGGGTTGAGAGCAATGTTGGCTTGCTTGACACTATTTTTGGAAAGGATTGTGATAGTTATTAGAGAAATAATAATATGGAGTTATATTGGGATAAATATCATTGGTTGCTGAAATGAGGGTTGTATGGTTAGCCATAGTTTGTGTTATGGTCAATGATGAGTATGGAACCAATGGATAATGGTACAAGAATTAGTCTTAATTTGGTAGAGGGGCTATTAAGGTGCAATATGAATCACGATAAGTTGAAAGAGTACCAGATGTGATTAAGGTTATGCTGTGATGATTTGGAGAGTGTGAGGCTTGGTTCTGTAGAGTGTAAAATAACCAGTAAAATCACGTTACTAGTGGAGTGTTTGGCGCTAAGGTCTGAACCGCTAGATGATAGCTACAATTTCGAAGGCCATTGGAGCGTTTAACGCTTGGCGACGTGGTCGATCTCACCAAGCGATCGTTGGAGGAGTAGTGGGTTTTGCAAAGTAAAGGCGCTTGGTGGCACAGAAGGCTTCACCAGGCGATACCGACAATTCTAGTGACCTTTGGAGCGTGTGGCGCTTGGCGGGTTTTGGCTTCCGTTAGGCAGTCTGCAACTGGTTTTCGCTTGGCGGTGCTCAGGCAGCGCTAGGTGATAATGCAGAGGCAATGACTTGTTTTTCTTGGGATGTGCGTGGTCTATAAGACTTTGGGTGATACATTAAGGATGGACTTTGTTGGAGCATTCCTTGAGTTGTGGCTCGAAATGACATCCCTTGAGTTGTGACTCGGGATGGAGGGTAAACATGTGGCATTCCTTGAGTTGTGGCTCAGAATGGTGGATGGTACCAGAGGGTATCCACTCAATTGAGCAATCATAGGTTGTGGTTAGTGATGTGTTAATCTTGAGTCAAGAGTACGGATTGTGGTTCGTAGTAGGAACTCCATGTGGCGTTACATAGTGTTGTCTGTGGCTTGTTTCCCTGCACGTGTTTCTACTAGTTGTGGCTTGTAGATGGTGGAACCATGAGTTGTGGCTTGTGGCAGCAAATGATATCTTAGGGTTATCATCTGAAGATGTAGAACGTGGATAACATGGTGGTGGTCGTGTTTTATGGAATCAGAGGATATAGTTCCTTTGATGAGTGTGTGTGTGTGTGTGAATTGTAATTTTATATACTTTGAACTATTAACTCACCCTATCTGCTTGTGTTTGGTGATGATCGTGTAATTCGTTACACGGGAGCAGATGATGTTGAAGGTGGTTTTGGTGACGCATAGAGCCGGAGAGGGGCTAGCTCGGTGAAGCTAAATGGAGTTTTATTGTTTTTACGTATTTTTGTTATTATTTTACATTTATCCTTTGTAAACAATTTTTATTTTGTACTCAGTTTGATGATGTAATCGTGGAGTTAATTTATAATTTTGATTATAGCATGTTTTAATAAAGTTTTAAATTTTCCCCATTTTGGAAAAGACAGTTAAATAAATGCGAATTTATTCTTTTATTTTATATTATTTAAATTAGTAATATCTGGCTTGGATGTTATAGGCGCTACACCAGTAACTCTCACTGTACTGGTTTTATGCACACCAATAATGGTTCAGGCACCTTAATCCTACAAGTTTACACATCCAGAATACCAAATTCTATTATGGATGACCCACCATAACTCACATGCCCCATTACCACCTTAAGTTACTCTCTTTTTGTGCATATTCATACCTATAATTCCTTATTTAATCTCATACTAACACCCATTTCGACTTATGCATAACACATGTTCACATCAAGCCTAATCAACATCATTCTGCTAACTTAAGCACCATATTCTAAACGTCCATGAAAATCAAATTATCACTTCATCTTCCTAAACAAGCATTTATTAATATACCAATTACCAACAATTGTCTAACTCCAAAAAGCCACTCAAATTCATATGTTAACTCTAGTTTGATACATATTTTACCTATTATTTCATTATCCTTACATAGAATCAATTAAGCACCACCACATTTCAATCCCACAACACGCCCATTGCCAAAACCACCCACTGCAATTTTCACTACTATGGCACCTGACAGCAGATTGGGTACCGCTAGGCGGTGCATCCATTTTTAGGAGTTTCCCAGATTTTTTTTAGCACATGTTCGAACCCTAAACCCCCAATTACCCTTCCTTTCACCAATTCTCATCTGATGGCCCCTTGTAACATCCTAGCTGGAAATTACTTATTAAAATAACCAAAATTAAATATTGATAAAACAACCTCATTTATTATTCATCAATTTCCCAAAATCGCGGGAACTATTTAAAACCTTAAGTTCAACGTGCCAAAACAGATAAAATAATTCGCATTAATACTGTATTACAAATAAAATGGTCTGTAAAATTATTACAATAAAACCATAGTCCGATAAAATAAACCAGTGATAAAAATCCCCGAGAGATCCCCACTCCGTCTCTATGCGTTTGTCTGCTCACCTGCATCAACATCTACTCCCATGTAACAAGTTACATGATCATCGCCACACACACACAGATAGGGTGAGCTCATTTAAATAAACCCAAACAAATATAATATTAAATACAACATCTAAGCATTTAAACCCGGGTTAAGTATACTTCTCCATTTTACCCTTTTTTTCTCAATTTCCAGCACTTGCATTTAGACGTCTATCATTTCTATACCCTTTAGGTGAGATCAATGATCGATCTTTGCTGCACGAGTGTCTACTCGCCCCTCCGACTACAGGCCACCACCTGATAGTCCACACGTGGGAATAACTTTGCCACAACATCTCACCGTGACACCAAGTGGAGTTCCCCAAAATAAACATAAGTTTGTAGTTGTTCCCAGACTACCAAATCTCTATCAGAATACACTAAAGAGGACAATCATCCGAAACCTCGCCGTACGAGCCACAACTCGCACAGTCCACTGGACTTCCTAAACCACCAGGCTACAACCTAAAGTGGTCACGTGTTATCCCAAACTGGACCCCAGCCAAAGCATTGCATCATGAACATCCCTTAAAGCGGTATAAAAAACTTTCCTTGCACGCCATCACTGGACCAAAACCGCCTAGCGCGCATTTCACGGCGCTAGGTGGAATTTAGCTCCAGATCACCTGGCGGGCATCATACACCGCCAGGCACCAAGCGCATGCAGAATCATCATTGCACCATCACCGCCTGGCAGACTCCACCCTGCCGCCAGGCGCCTCGCTATCTGCCACCGCCTGGCACACCCGTCACACGCCGCCAGGCGCCAGTCTCCCTCCAGGCCTTTTGTTTCACCATTTCGTCTGGCGGGACCTTTCCTGCAGCTAGGCGCCCTGCTCGCAAGTACCCCCTATCACTGGTTTGTGACCCATCCGCCTGGCGGTTCGCTCACGCCGCCAGGCGCCATACCAATAGCACAATGCTATTCGTTTTTGGCACTTAAACAAATCCCAAAGGATCTCAAAACACATAACCCACCAAAATATAGCACAATTATGGTACTTTAGATATATCCCTTTAACTGTATTACCAATCACACAATAATTCATAACACAACACGATTTCCAATGTAACTAACACACATTACATAACTTAAACAGAGAAGCATGTAATATAGACCACTTCCAAGTATCAATCTCCTTCATCCAAGCATATCCCTAACAATCAAATTACACATTCTACTGCACTTTCATTATCTTACCATTAGGCTAATCTAAAACCATCCAATTAGCATCACCCAGTATCCTAATTACAGAATTCACATAAACACAGTCCTTATCACATTTCCCTATACAACCTTATTAATTCATTGCAAACCTCCCTAACATCACATTAGCATACATTCAGAATTATGGCTTATCGCATACCGCCAACATTTAATGACAACCCCTACCCTGTATTCCCCTTCCTTACATACATTCAAAATGTCCAGCATAACACCCCAAAACGTGCAATCACATCAGAAATCCACAATAACCATCAACTGAGGTGTCGTCTGGCGGTAATCCCACACTCTGCCAAGCGGTGCTTACAAAATGGGTTCTGCCCAATCTGCTCTCGCACCAGTCGTGACCCAAGTATTCCAATTTCAACAGACACCAACATATTGACATAAATTCCATTGCATCTTACAGAGAATCATACTGTATTCATATGAACACTTTTTATATATCACGACTCATCCATAAATTACCAATTCAATACTTATTCATCCACAACCCCAACATGAACCCAAGTACCCAAATTCATTCAAGAATTCATGCAATTTCCACCAACCAATAATTGTAAGAAATAATTCATCACAACAATAGTATACTTGCATCAGAAAACCAATTTAAATGCCATAACATCACTGACCAACCATCCAAAATAAAGCAACTGGGTTGCGCAATATACGTCGCCTGGCGGGTTGCCCTAAACCGCCAGGCGGTTCATATGAAATCCCAGAACCTGGGTGCAAAACACATGTGCTGCCTAGCGGCAGTTCATGCGCCGCCAGGCGGTTTCTGGAAAAATACAGAAAACGCGAATCAAAGCAGAAATTAAAGGTTTCACAATTTAAGCATGGCACATAACACACCTTTATACAATAATAGAATTAAAGCACGCCATAAGAACTCCCCTAGCCTGGATTCCCTTAGCTTCTCCTTGACTCTTGCAAGCTCTCCCTTGATCACCAATGTCCTCATTTTCCTTTCTCTTAATACAACCCCTCAAGCCTCACTCAAAACTCCCAAACTCGTGCTCTCTTCTGCACCCACAATGAGAGCCTCACCAAACCCTTTCTCTTACTCTTAATACAGCCCCTCAAGCCTCACTCAAAACTCCCAAACTCGTGCTCTCTTCTGCATCCACAATGAGAGCCTCACCAAACCCTTTCTCTTACTCCTAATTAGCTTTTTATTGTGCTCTTAAAATGGTTTGATTGCACCAAAACAAATTTAGCAATTAATCCATCATTAATCATCACTTAATGGCCTAATGCCTTCTGTTTTTCAGCCACTCTTGCTGCCATGTACTCTAGGGTTTTCGTGCCCCTTTCACTTCCATGCTAGGCTAAGTTTTTACAAAAAGAAAATTATTTTGTTCAAGCCAAGGTTTGAACCCATGACCATGCAATGCCAACTCAAT
>Ga0214544_1004649_pt1 | contig 27400 bp, 17 predicted proteins | sample CNSS3metaG_FD_160074 | JGI IMG/M metagenome (GOLD analysis project Ga0214544, IMG submission 160074) | Root nodule microbial communities from cowpea collected in UCLA plant growth center, Los Angeles, California, USA - CNSS3 | ecosystem: Host-associated > Plants > Roots > Nodule | place: USA...
TTTTACTAGAGGAAGAAGATTCTTTTGAAAGAGAATGGGGAGATGAGTGTTCACTTTCAACATCATTACTCTTCTTTAAGATCATGGTCCTTTTGGTTGGGCAATTTAAAGCAATGTGATTATAACCTAAACATTTAAAACATTTAATGGAACTTGATCTTTGAGAAGTGGAATGGTGAATGTGATCACTTGGTGACTTGCTTTTACCTAGGCGGATCAAGGTAACTACACGACCAAGACCGCCTAGGCACAACCCCACAAATAACAAATAGAATCAGTATGCAAGTAACCAGTCAAGCAGAATCATATAGCGACGCAGGCCACCTATTGTAAAGGACAATACATAATATCAAGTAGATGACTCCAAACTTAGAATGTCGCAAACAGGGTCCCTAGCATCAACAACGCTAACACCGGACCTGGGCTAGGCCTAGGCCCATCTAGGATCCAATTGTTGGCCCTATCCATCTTGATGTTATCACAAACAAACAACGATAGTGTTGAAAACTTTTAGAATTTTTAAAGATATAAGAAATATAAGAGATATATTATATAAAAATATATATTATATGTGATTCCTATATATCATGTGCAAAATATAAATAATAAATTATTTTTACAATTGAAATATTTTTTAAAAATTGTTCCTGCAGAGAACAAATAAGATGAGTTAGGCACAAGGGTCACCTTACCATGTAGTCCGTTATCTCCTCAGTTAGCCTCTCCCCAATTGATACATGTCAGCTTGAACCTAGGAGGGGTTACCTACAGAAGAGTCTCCGAAGCTCAAGTAAGTCAAAGCTCTCAGAAGATCAAATCAGTGATTAATGAATGTGTACCTTTAATTACTGGGTCCACGTGTATTTATAGAGCATTAATGATGTCTGATTACCTCATGGGCCAGGCCTTGACTTGGGCTCTAACTTGGGCCATGAGTGGGCCTGGGCCCTAACCCAGACCCTTAAGACCTATTGAATGCGGGGGCTTCTATTTTCACTAAGTTTATTGGAGTTGTCGGCCTGGGCTTTAATCTTATCGGGTCTGCTGGAATAGCCGGCCTGGACCGGCCACCTATCTGAGGTTACATGAGGTATAGGTTATTCTTCTAGAGGTATAGGTTAAAACCGGTACAAGTTAGGCTGACTCGGCCAAGGTTGAATACTTGGCTGCCTTGATATATACATTGTTTATTTATTTGGTCGAGTTTGGTTAGGTGCGGTACAAAAATTAATTTAAATAAAAAATATATTAAATAAATATTCTTGACATTCCATTTTGCTTAATATTTGATTATTTGAATTTTAGATCATCAAATTTGAATCTACTTTTGATGATTGGTTTTCTCCACTTCTTTACTTGTAATTCTTATTTTTTTTCTTTCTTTCACATGATCTCATCTTCATATTTGACATTTTTAATTGTATTTCTTCTTATATCAATATCATCTTTTTTGTCTATTGTGGTTTACATGGTACTAACATCGAACCTTTGATGAATGTTAGAATATGGACTTTCATCTACTTTTTCCACTTGGACATTAAATTTCTTCAAAAGATATTTATCTTTTTTTTATTTTTATTTTTATAGTTCCTTCACAACCTCTTTTTTTGTAGTTAATTCCTCCTTCATAAAATCCCAAAGCAAATATTTTGTCTTTCATATGAACTTTAAATACTTGTAGGTTGTTAGCATTTTTTTATTACACAAAATTTGTTATCAAAGGAAACCTTATTATCTTTCTCTAACATTTGAATAACACTTAACAAATTTTAAATAATCTCAGAAACACATAAGACATCAAAAATTAATTTGGCAGCTAAATGAGTTTTAATTGTAATTATTCCTATACCTTTCACAACAAGTTGTTCTCCATTCCCAATTCTCACTTTAGAAATATAAGATTTGTTGAACTCTTTGAAAAGTACTTGATCATGAGTCATATTGTTTGTGTAACCATTATCTATAAGATTTGTTGATTATAACACATGATGTTTTAAAAAGTAGTTCCTCCTTTAATTTGTACTCTACAATCTTCACATATTCTTGAGGATCATGGGATTTGCATATTGTTTTCACATGTCGATTTTGACCACATCTGTGGCATTTTGAATCTAGCCTCCACCAACACTTGTTGTATTGATGATTATTTTTCTTGTAATAGGGAGAAGTTGGAAATAGTGTGTTTTTGGTTTGGTTGTATTTGTTCCTCTTGCTTTTATTGAATTTAAAAATATATTTACTAGTATGAAGTAAAGTATCGTCAACTACATGATATTCTCTCATTAGTCCCTGGTTCTCTTGTGTTGCAAGGCACGTATCACTTTTGTCAAAGTGATTGTAGACAAATCTTTTGTGTTTTCCAATGAAGCATTAGATGTTTCTCTAGATGTTTCGAATCTCTCTAGAATCATTAATAGAATTTTCTTAACGAGTCTAGAATTTGGAAACTCCATTCCCAACAATTTAATATTTGTAGCAATACCCAACAAATTGTTTGAGTATTCCTTAATTTTCTCAAATTTTTTCATCCTTTATAGCTTAAACTCCCTTATGAAGTTCAAAACTTTCATGCCTCAAATAATCTTTTTATATTTTGAATATACAATCAAAAATACAAAAAATATATTTCAAATTATATAATCTAAAATGTTATTTTTGTTTTATATTTTGAAATGTATAATCTAAAATTTTAAAAATTATATTCTAAATTATAATCCAAAATACGAAAGTCTATGAAAATAAATTCAAAATCGAGGAAGAAATGGCCTTTTCTCTTTGGAGTTGATAGGAATGATAGTTGTAAGTGTCTTTATCTTGCGAGTCAACTACTTCAAGAGGGTCACTAACTTGGACAACCATTCCACAAACTTCTTGTAGTACCCATTGATAACAATCAATTTGATGCTTTTTTACTTGAACATCTTTGTGGAGGTTTTATTCATTAATTCCTAGGTTTTTACTTAAATTTAGCTTAGAATAGAATAATTCTAGTTTTTATTAAGATTCAATAAATTAGCTTCTCGTACAACATTTTTGTATTAGTTTCTTCGTTAGATAGATTTTATTAGCTTAGTATAACTAGTAATATAGTTTATGTAACATTCATTTTAATTTTGAGCTTTGATAGTATAAATTTTTGATTACATGTAGATTTAGTTTTGAAATTAAATTATGATATGCAAGTTTATGGTGTTAATATGGGTTGTTTTTGAAGTGCGCAAATTATTTGAGGAATAAGAAAGTGCAACTGCTTCCATGTTGGAAATGATTACACTACCATGCTAGATTAAATTAGTGATGATCTAGACATTGGCAAGATGGCATGTGTATCTGATCAGCCAAATAAGGGATTCCAAGATATACAATTTGAACTGGATAGTTAAGACAGCTGGCAAAGTTGCCACTTGCAAAAGTTGGAACAAATGAATTTGAAGAATTGAAGCACCAAAGTTGACTCATTTTCAAAACTTGTTGACCTGATATTTCTAGTACTAGGATAAATGGTTAAGAGTACTTGATTGTGTTGAGAGGACTTGGGTTTGAGTCTTGTGTATGCCATTATGTATTATTTTAATTCTTTATTATTTTAATAATAATATGCTTGATCATGATGAGTGATAATATAATCCTAGATTTATAAGAATTATCATGAAACATGAATTGGTTGAATGGTTGAGCATTGACTTGGCAATTGGATGGTTGTGTGTTCAACCTTGGTAGACACAAATTAAGCTTTCTTTTTTTGGCAGCTGGACTCCATGTATTTAGATTCGTATTGATCTTTTTGCATGATTATATATATATATATATATATATATAGATATATATATATATATATATATATATGTGTGTGTGTGTGTGTGTGTGTGTGTGTGTGAATGATTGATGTCGCATTTCTGGAAATTTTCCAAAAACTGCCTGGCGGGCTTTCAAAGCTGCAAGGCGACTCATGCCTTTTATGTGTAAATTCTAGATTCCTGATCGGAATCGCCTGGCAGCATCCACAGGTTGCCAGGCGACGCAACCTCATTTTCTCAGTTTCTAGGTTTTTGGTATGAATGGCCTAGCGGTGATGAACACCCGCTAGGCGACACGAGCCACTTTGACTCGATTTTTTGTATTTTGGGGGTTCTGGGTGGTTTTGATCGGGGAAAAGAGTTATCGTCAATTGATTATATTGTGAAACCTTGTTAGTTTCAGTTTTGTAATGCGATATGAGGTGATTAAGTGGAATTTGGCATGAATATATGTTAGGGTTTGGAAAAATTGGGAATATGAAGTTTTGAATGATTGATGCTGAATTACATTGAGTAGTTTAGCGTTGAAATTGGTTTGATATTAATCATTGTTGGTGTTGGGATTGTGTATTGAGAAGTGAAGTATGCATACCATTTGAGGAATAAGGAAGTTCAATTGCTAACATGCTGGAAAAACTTACACTGCCATGCTAGATTAAATGAGTGATGACCTAGACATTGGCAAGCTGGGATGTGTATCTAATCAGCCAATTAAAAGATTCCAAGAGGTAAAATCTGAGTTAGATAGTGAAGACAGTTGGCAGAGTTGCGGCATGAAGAAGTTGAACAATGAATTTGAAGAATTAAAGCACTAAAGTTGACTCATTTTTAGCACTTATGGACATGTTATTTGTCGTATCTAAGGAAGTAGATTAGTTGCTTAGGTTACCTATATAAAGCTTGTAGTAGAAATTGTTCAAGAGGCTAAACGTTACATTAGACTACGATGTGGGCATGGTGATATGGAATCGTTAAAGAGTTGAAATTATTTTTACATTTCTAGTAATTGAATATGATTTGTTTCCTTCTAATCCATTTCTTATTTCAAGTCAATGCAATTTCACCCATGAATTCATTTGTTCATTTGTTTTATCAAAGAAGGCAAAGCTTAAATTCAACTTAACTTTTGTTTTGCTTCACAACGAATTTTTTTATTGTGGATTTACTCTAGAAATTAGAGAATGCGATATCATCATCTTAGAAAAAATTGACTACAATGTTAGCATTGATTCAAAAGACAATAGTTAAGCAATTCTGCTCAAATTTAAGTTTTTGACTAAGTTTGCATTCTGTGTTTATATATGCTTGAGGGATTTTGCTATAATAAATTTCCACTCATTTTACTTGAGGTTTGTACTTCATTCTTTTGTTCTCTATCTCATCTTTCACTAAAATTTGAAAAATCAAAGAAACTAAAGCATTGAAATTTATGCTTGTTATGTTTGTTAACTTATGATAGCTTATGTCATGTTTTCATGTGTTATGATGCTTTGTTTGTTCAATTTAGTGTTCCTATATTCAATTCATGTTTTTTTTACATTTATTCACAATCGCAATTCACAATTACATTATTGATTCACTGATTTGAAATACTCATGTACGGTTGTTGTCAGGTGCACATTCTCTACTCTTTTTTACAACTTTTGAGTTTGATTTATGATTCACTGTTTTGGATGTTTTACATCATTTCAGCCACATATTGAATTTACTTTAGGTTTATTAACATTTATACACACATATCACATGTTCATATACCATTCTCATGCATTAAGGTACCTTATAGGATAGTTTTTAGTTTACGTTTATTGTATCCCCAATTTTTAAGCATAATTTTAGGTTTTCGCACGCTTAATTCAGTCCACTTATAGTTATTTCCTTGGATTGATATCCAAGGTTTACCCTACACCCTACATTAAGGTGATTAAATCAATTTGTTTGAATTCCTACTCGACTAAGAGTTTAACACCTATCCAAGCCCATAAAACTCCTTATTTTGGTCACTATTTTTGGACTCGCCCAATTTAGGACAACCTCCACCTTAGCACGGTCGGTTAATACACCTTGATCCAAGATCACATGCCCAAGGAACTGTTCTTTCTCCAACTAGAACTTACACTTGAACATTTTAAAATACAACTTCTTTTCTTGCAAGACATCCAACAAAGCTATGAAGTACCCTCAATGATCTTTGCGATACTTAGAATAGATGAGGATATCGCCTATGAAGACCATCACAAACATATCTAAGAAATACCAAAAGATAATATTCATTTAGTCCATGAATACGACAATGTCATTGGTCATTTGAAACGGCATCGCGACATATTCATAGTGACATCAATTCTATCTTTAAACACACCGCAACACCATGAACCTAATACATTAAGTCATCCACTCAAGGAAAGGGATACTTGTTCATTATATTCAACTTGTTCAGTTGTTTGTAGTCTATACACAGTCTTGATCAACCATATTTCTTCTTAACTAGCAACATTAATTCTCCCTAAGGAGATGCACTTGGTTTAGTAAATTGTTTGTCCAACAACTCATCAATCTGTTTCTTTAGCTCACTAACTTTGCAACAACTATACTTTAGGATGCTCTTGACACTCGCCTTGCTCTAGGCATCTACACAACGATTCTTCCCATTATATCACCGATGAAGGCAATCTCTCCATCAAATCCACATACAAGGGTCTAAAATATGTCAAGATAAGTAATGACGCAAATTTGAAAATAAAAAAATGGTTATTTTGAATTTTTTGTTGCCCAATAATGTTTTCTTAAAAAAAACACTTTACATGGTTTCATCTATTACAAAAATTTGCATAATGTATCTAAGTTTGTAAGAAATAATAATGCTTTTTGTGAATTCATTTATGATTTTTGTCCTTAAAGAACTTATTTACACATAAGTAAATTCTTCAACTTAGACTCAAGAATGGACTCTATGTGTTTCCAAATGGTCAACACTTGTAATGTCATTATGCTTATTAGGCAGCAATTGAGTCTTGAATATGTCAACCTGTCAAAACTTGTACTCATCTTTCCATGGAGTTGCACTCCATGATTGGACTTACTTTTTCCAATAATAAAAACTATGCTAGATAAATGTACTATATCTTATAGAAAAACTTCTTCATTTCTATCATTCTTGTTGCTTAGGGAAATCAATGCAACTATTTTTCGTGAATTATAAAATAATATATTATACTATTTTAGAACTTTTATTCAATGATATGTAAAGTTCCTCTCTGATTGAATCAACCAATTTTAGATGCTTATTTGAAACATAATTGGATCTTTTCTTTTCTTTTTCAATTTAAATCTCAAGCTTTTCTACATGCTTACAATTTTGAATAATTTCTTCAAACAAACTTAAACCTAAGATTAAAGCTACCCAAAAAGATACAAAACTTTAGCCTTGTAATTCTAGTTTAATTAATTTTGTTTTAGTGGATTACTATAGGGTTGGTGAATTGCTTACTGATAATCAACTCCATAAATACGATTGATCTCTCTTTGTAAAGGAGATTTGTTTCTTTATTTAACCTATGAAAATCAATTATTTTTTCCTATTCAATCTTTGTCCCTAATCTTTACATAGGTTAAGGGTGGTGGAGGATGGGTATGTTATGACCAAAAAATTCCATAAAGTTATCAACATTTTAAGAAATATAGCACGATATTTATTTATTCTTTATTGGTTATGCATAAAGAATGAAAAGCCCAAAGGAAAAAGTGAAATTGTAGTACACATTTCACATAAATTCTTATTGTAGCATCATCTTAATTTTCTAGAAAGTAACTTTATTATTATAATTTAGAACACAATAGCAATGTAGATAAAGGCATTATATATATACATATACATATACATATATATATATATATATATATATATATATATGTATATGTATATATATATATATATACATATATATATATATATATATATATATATATATATATATATATATATATATATATATATATATATATATATATATATATACATATATATATATATATATAAGCGTATCAGTTGTGGTTTAGCTTCAAATGCCATTCGGTTCTGGCACGAACCAACTCTGTCTTATTGTCTTGTAGACGAAGCAAGTGTATATATTGTAGGTGGGGTTTTTTGCTAACATACTTATTGTTTGAGGCACCAATCACTTTGGATGATGCACTTGTCATTGATTCCAGTATATCTGATTGCGTACATTCACGCCGAAATTCTAAAGTCATGCTTGTCATTGTGTAATCTTCTAACATTTTTCTTGGTACACTCTACATAAACAAAATAAACATGCCAAATGGTTAGCTAGTTCTTATCCACCACCTCAATCATCACCAAATTATATAAAACATTTCACATCTATTTTTCCTGACTTTATTAACTAATCAGACAAACATAGCCAATTATAATCACATTTTTGCATGCATTATTTTGTCCTAGAAAGCATTTTTTCCCCATAATATATATGTTAAGTACCTCAGAGATCCATCTGGTGTATTTTGCATTATTAACATGCTGGTTAACATCCATGTCGTACCACCCTGGCTGGAATATTGCATGCAGATATAAATCAGTTAATAAAAATTTATAGCCCTTGAGGAAGATGGAATGAGTGAAGTGTTAATTAAGGAAAATAGGATTGTTATTCATCTATAAAGTTAGGACAATGATATTTTTACAACTAAATTTTGACAAATTTGTCTTACAACTTGATGTGACATCTTCTAAGTAGTTTTGGAATATAGAGAAATAAGAAAATGAAAAATGGGATGCCACTTAAAAAATGCCACCTCACATTGTAAGAGCAAGTTGTCAAAATTTAGTTGTTAAAAAATCTTTTCCATAAAGTTATTGTATTAAACTTACAATCACTCCAAAACGAAAACCTTCAACGGTGGAGTCGGTGAGCTTTTGTATCTTTTGATGATCTATTTCTTCGGCGGCAATGGCAAACCTGTTAAAGTAGAAAGGAGCAAGTTCTTGTCTAACTTCTTCATGCATCTTAGATAATCTTCTTGTTTCTCTATTCATGATTGCCCACTTGCTGCATCATGGGAGAAAATATTATGTGCTAAATTAATCACTAATTATGAAATATGAATTGAAAAACTTAACACACTTGTTGAAATTAGTACAATTTTTGTAAATCTTATTTTTATTTCGTAAGTGATAAGTCTTTTCAAGAACACATCGATGAGATTGAACATTAATGAAACTTGAGTGTAATATAATTAACATCACTTCTAACCTAAAACTTCAAAACGATGAATTTCTAAGTTTTGATCCTTGTATAGTGGTCAACTTTCTCATTTCTATCAATGTGAAACTTAAACTTTCATTTAGATTCTCAACCATATTTCTCAATATAGCTTTCTGTTACATAAATAAGGATAATTATGGAAATGAAAAAGATAGGAGTGCTTCTTAGTAATAATTATGGAGTTCATTAAGTTGTACTTTGGTAGTTGGGTAGTTGTTTGTAAGACTAGAAGTTCATTAATAGTATTTTGGTAGTAGTTGGGTAGTTGTATTAATTATGTTTTGGTAAAAATTGCATTATATGTATGTGGTTGATTGGCCAAGATAAAGGACCTATAAATAGTGCATGTACTAAAGTTTTTTACAGCAAGTCATAATAAAAAGAGTGTTTCTTCTGTAGAAAGACTTCTTGTCAAAAAATTGGCATCAAAGCTAGAGACCTTGAGTGTCAGAGTGCTTAACAAAAAGAAAAAGAGTGTTTGAGAGCCAAAAAGTTTAAGTGAGATGAACAACCTTGCAAATAGTCTACCCCTACCTAAGTTCACAAATATTGTCAACTATGACAATTAGAGTCTACATATGAAGACTCTCCTTGGTTCCCAAGAAGAATGGGAAGTAGTTGAAAATGGCTACCAAGAACCGACAAATATTGAAGAATAGAAGATTGCCCAGCTTGTTGTGTTGAGAGCAACGCGAGTAAAGGGCGAAGCAACTTTGTATGTGTTGTACCGAGCTATCCATGAGTCTATCTTTGAGAAGATAGGAAATGCTAAATTTTCAAAAGAAGTGTGTGATATATTGGAGAAGGCTTATAAAGGGGATAATCGTGTATAAGAGCTCAGGCTTTGAACTTTTATAGGTGAGCTTGAAAGCATAAGGATAAACGATGTTGAAGGAGTGGCTGAGCATATCTCTCAAGTTGAGATTATGGTGAACCAACTTGGTAGAAACATAGAGATGTTGCGCATTACCCGAGTTGGGGAGAAAATTCTAAGAAGTATAAGGACTTGTCAATGCTCTCGATTTAGAAACTTGTCGGGTCACTAGAGGTGCATGAGCAGTGGAGAAGGAAAAACAAGAAGAGTTTCTTAATCAAGCACTTCAAGCAAAGACAACCATAAAGGGAGATACTAATGACACTTAAGGGTGAAGACGATACCAAGGAGGTAAATGAACCAGTCTTGGTGGTAGAAGTCGTGGATAGGAAGAGGAGAAAGAACAATTCAACGAACAAAATTTGCACGAAAGAGTACGAGGTCGATGGAGAAGAGGGTGGTCGAGCAACTTAAATGTTGATTGCTTTAAGTGTGGTAAGTATGGCCATTTTACTAAGGAGTGCCACTCATATAAGTATTTCAATTGTGGTAAGGTTAGACACTTTGCAAAAGATTGTTGGTCTTAGTATGGAAAACAAGAGACACCCAACCTTCTCATAGAAGATATTTAAGGGGGGAGCGGTGTTATTAATGATGGGACATAGCTCGAGAGTCGAACAAAAGCAAGGTAAGAATTCGGTAAAAAGGATGAGTAGCACGGAGAATTGACCATGCAGGTTGAGTACCAAAGATAACTCGACAAGACAGTTAAGTAGCGTTGGAAGGTTAACAAGACATCCAGATAAATCAGTGGTGCATTCGAATAGCCGATAAAGGTGCATGGAGAGCTTAAATATCTCAGTGGGAAGTTTAGACAACTTAGTTAAATCAGTCAAGCAAGTGGAGTGCTCAAATAGCTTAGTAGAGCAAGTAAACAATCCAGATAGCTTAGTGCAGCAGGTGTGGAGCTCAAATAGGATTATATAGAGAACTTAGATAAGTTGGTGGAGCAAGTGGAGATCTCGGATAGTTCAATGAGGCATCTAGAGAGCTAAGTGGTTCATTTGTACAACTTGGATAGCTCGAACAATTATGGAGTTGAGCTCGCTATCCAAAGGTTAAATCTTGCACAACGCATTTTGCAACAAAGAATTCACAAGGAAGTTTGAGGCAAAGTAGAGTTATAGGCAAGCTTAGAGAATAGAAAACAGATTTTGCATATGCAATGCCTGATAATTGAACAAGAAGTGTTAAGTTTGCAAGAGCAGTTGTGTGCCAAAAAGGATTTTAAAGTTGCATTGGAGGTGCAAGATGAGAAGTGATGACTTGAAATGAATGATGAGTTTGGTGTGAAGACGACGTGGGAATTGTTCAATCTCTTAAAAAGAGCTTGACCTATTGAAAGGAATCCACTTAATGACAATTCGGCCACAAAGACAACAAAAGACCTAGTTAGGGACAAGTCGACTAAGGTTAAGAAGAAGTCGGCCAAAGCAAAGAACAAGTCAGCCACAATGAAAGAGAAGTACAAGTCGGTTACAGTGAAGAGCCCGACTATTAATGAGCAAGCTCGATATGGGATGCACATGGCAAAGTTGGGATGAAGGGAAGAAGGATAAAAGACAAAAGAAGTATTTAAGTTTACAAGAGTATTTTGTTAGATAAACTTAAATGAGGATAGATGGAGAAATGCAAAAGATAAGAATGATTCTTAGTAATAATTATGGAGTTCATTAAATTGTACTTTTGTAATAATTGGGTAACTCCATTTAAGACTAAAAGTTCACTGATAGTATATTGATGGTAGTTAGATAAATTTATTAATTTTGTTTTGATAAAAGTTATATTAAATGCACGTGGTTGAAAGAGCACGATAAATGATTATTCTGTTGAAAGACTTGTTGTCAACACGGTCATTGTATTACAATATGTTAATATGTTCGAGAATATGAGAGGACAATATTGGACCTGGTTGCTTTAGCGATGATTTCTTTGGTGTAACGATCCCTGATTATCCAATCTCTTCGTGTCCCATTCTTTCCGCCAACATCAATCCAAGTTTCAACCTCAATTTCATCCCCCCTGTACAATTTTTTATTTTGTCATCAAGCCAACCATCAATGTATTCATTTCTTAAACATGTAAATCATATCTTACAAAACATTACAAAGTTAATGAAAAAAATTGCATTTAATAGTAAATTACCTTCTTACAAAACCTTTAAAAGTAAAAGATATTTACCATTTGCTATATCTCTGAACTTGAACTTGCATACGAGTAACGACCCAAATGAGTTTGCGAAGATCCATCTCGTAAGTAGTTCCAAAACTGTTCTCATTTAACCCACAGCTTCTGACATGATTTAGAGCAGTTTCCTGAGTTCATCGAAACTATTTTTCATTAATAAGAATACAAAAAGTATGCGACCAAGATTAACTCATGTTCTTTTATGCCTGTCTTGAAAACCTATTAGATAGTAACAAATTATATGAAAATATTAAGATTAGTCCTATAGACACGCGTGGGAATTTCAATAATAATAAGATGGTCAAAACCATGTCAATTATTCATTATAATCATAATGATAACGATGGGTTAATTATAATATTACAAATAATAATAACAACAATAGAAACAAATAACGGTAGACAATAGATTTCACAGTATGACATGGGATAGCATTTTTTTGTTTATTTTATATATGCATAACTCATTCCTTTCTCAGAAAAACGCGGAGATAATGAAGATTACACAAGTTAATGAGATTGCTTACCCCATCATTCAGTCAACCAAACTAATACATTAGAATACATATTACCACTTTTATCTTTTTATTAATTTAAAGTAACAGTGAATAAAAAGTTAAAAATATATATTTAAATTCATTAACTATTCAAACATTACATATATTTGTAAGAAAAGAAAGTCACACGCACACACACTAGAGAGAGTATGAGAATAAATTACCAGAACACTAATCTTCTATATATGTTTAATAGATATATAAGAATTAATTATGTATAAAAGAATAATTAGATTTCAATGTTTAAATAGATTTCTAGTTCCACATATTTTGATTAATTTTTCTTTCAATCTTCAACTTAAATTTATTTTTTTAGTTTGAAAATTTAAAATAAAAAAATACTATTTTTAATCTTTCAGTATTATTGATGTTATATTACTAAAATCGCCAACAACATTACATTACAAGTGACATGTGTGACAAAAATAATGTTGTGAAATACTTTTTAATATTTTTAATAAAAAAACTTTTGTAGCTTTTTGAATTTAAGTCTAGTTTATTTTAACCATCATATTTCGTATTTATATTTTTAGCCTCTCATATTTTAAAGTGATATTTTTAGTCTCCATGTTTTAGAAGTAATGTTTTTACACCCTTCAAACTAATTTTTCTAAGCTTTACAAGAGAAAAAAAAATTCAATCCCAGAAATTCAAAGGATCTTTTTAGTTGTCCAAATCTAAAATTTAAAGTTGTATTTTATTAATCATATACTTTGGATAATTATTTTGAATTCATAAAACTTATTAAGTTGTTAAAAATCTACAAACTAAATTAAATGTACATGAATAATTGACAAATTCATTAATAATTCTAGCTAGATTCAGTAGTAAAGTTAGATTTAAATAGAAAAAATGATTGTACAAATCGATATACTCTATGTTGACTCATCCTTTTGAATTAATATCTCTAATTCAATCAAACATAAATTCATTTATAGAGTTTATCGAAATGAATTAATAGATGAAAAAGAAAACTCAAAACAGGTGTATCAACCTTTATATTATACGAATTTGTTTAAGTGACTATATAACACACACACACACATATATATATATATATATATATATATATATATATATATATATATATATATATATATATATATATATATATATATATGTATATATATATATATAAACTTTCAAAATTTAAATTATTGAATAATGTTTTAAAATAAATTTGCATATGATTTTTGTTAGGTTTATAAATAGGGGTTCAGTGGGAAGATATAACACCACTGAGACACTTGTTAAGTTTATAGAGAGACTTTCACCGGAAAGATAAAATGAAAAACAATTCCAATGAGACCTGAATTCAACCACATAAGGCATTGACACCACTCTCAACTCAAAAGCTTAAGATACTAGATTTATGGGTTTTGATCCTTATATGGTGCTTAACTTTCTCATTTTTATTTAATGTGGGACTTAGACTCACACTTGGATTCTTAACAATTTTAAACTCCCAAACCTAATAAAACAAATGGAAACATATGTAATCACGTCAACAACAAATGCAATTTTGTTGGAAACAAAAGTAAAAAGAAATCTTAAAATATAAGTCTAAAGAACATCAATTTTTTATATGAAAGACTAAAAGAAAAAGATCCAATTTAATTTAACGAAATAAAAGTATATCTAAGGTTTTCAAGCAAATATATATAAGTGCTAAATATCTCGAAACGACTTCATTCCTCCTATTCTACAAAAATATTTTTGAAAAGATATCACAGGAATTTTTTGAAGTAAGAAGGAAAATATTAACCTCAAAAGTAATATTAAAACAGCACTTCAAAGAGAGAATATTTAAAATCTTGAAATTAAAACCTAACATTGCCATTGAATCTACAAAAGAAATTCCCCCCAAAAAAAAGTTAAATATTTAGAAGATTTGAATTGTATATATTTTCTTAAGTTTAATGATGCAGTAAAAGCTAACCTGGAGAAAGTTGGTGAGTGTCTCCATGGAGATAGTCTTATCTGGTCCAGTTTCGTAAGACCTCACAAAGAAATTTTGCCTATAAACAAACCTGTCCTCCACAAACCTTCCACGAAGGAAAGTAGCAAAATCCTCTGTGCTTTCATTTCCCAACTTCCTTGCTCTTCCATTAATCAATGGAACATCTTTCAATCCCTTCCTCGTGTTCCCTCCCACTGGACTACAATGAGAACATGCACTCACCAACAACGAAAACCTTCTATTAGTGTTGTAGCATGTAGAGTTGCATGGGGAATTAATCTCTACAATTCTCTTCTTGGCACTGCACCAATTTCCTAGAAGTTGTTTCCCCATATTGATGGGTGCCACCATTGATGATGTCATACCAGAAATCATGGCTTCTAGACTTGATGTTTGCTTCTAGCTCTGCTTCTAATTTATACATTCTAACTGTGTCTAGTAATTAATGTTTCTCTCTTTTATTTTCTAATATTTGTCTTAAGGTTGCTGCAAAGATGAAAAATAAATGTTGATTTAATGACGTGCACGAAAGCTTCTCGGTTCTTATCTATTTTAATAGATATCTACCGTTTTGGAGAAATAGTAACGCGTGTGCCACATTTTTTGGTAACCGAAAAGATGGAGTCCTGTATTTAGGTATTTGCACGAGGTTCACCATTTCCTGAACACAGTGAGGAAGACATCTAATTAATAGGTAAGAAGTAAACGACAAGATAAATTATTTGTAGACTTAAATATGTTTTGACTTTGATACAAAATTAAAGTTCCTCCCAATTTCAAATTTTGATACATTTCATTATCCAAACCTAAATATTATATATATATATATATATATATATATATATATATATATATATATATATTCTTTAACCTAACAACACCAACCTTTTTTAACCTATTAAATGATGTTTCAAGTTGTGATTTGAGAATGTGTCAAAGAGTGTAAACGGTTCTGATAACTTGGTTCCAAACATAGACCCAACTACTAGAAGATACAAGAGGGCATGGATCTTCAAAAATCCAATGGGCTTCATGTGTTCCAAATGCTATTTTCTTGGGCTAAAGAAGACATAATTATATGATGGACTTATTTTTGGAGCATTAGAGTAGATTTCAATTGGATCAATTGTTTAGGTTTTGCTTTCTAAATAAATTATAAAGTACCTTGCATCTAGTTTTGTAATTGGGTCAAGTTAAGCCCATTCTACAAGCTAGGTCGAGAGATGCATCTAGACTTAGGCCACATTTTGCACTTTAAGCACATGTACTTATGCATGGAATGTGTGAGCCTCCACATGGCGCTTGATCCACAACTTTTGCATCCTAGATCTAGATCTAGAACTAGACGCATGTGCGTCACATGGCTCCTTCCATTTGCATTTCATTTGGCCGTGTATTTGAATTCCATTTCAGGAGACAATTCTCTACCATAAATGAGAGTCTCTATGCATTGTAAAGGTTACTCTTGAATGTTGCTCCAAAGTTATCATGTTGAGATCACTCCATGACCTTGCCTTTAAGAGTCAATAGCTAGAGTATTCTCCTTTATAATGTTGTCGTTAACGTGATCAAATTAATACCACTTATCGATAACAACCTTAGTATTGTTTAGAAAGTAGTCAAAACAATAGAAAGGGTATAGTAATCCAAAGTTGTCTTTCAATGAACACATAATTGATTCTTGACAAACTAGTTTTTATAAAAATACAAAAGGGATTACTTAAATAATATTAGGAAAAATAACAAAAGAAGATAAAGATAAAAAGATATAAAAGACAATGATAAAGAAGATAGATTGATTCCGCTGCTTTTTCAAAATAGATCCATCATCGGTTATCTAAAGATTATTATTCAATTAATTATTGTTGTAGATATGCAACTTAATCAATGTAAATTTTCAATTAATTTGTTGACATTCTCACTATTAACCAAAGTACATTTTTAATTAAAAGTAAGAACTTTGTAAATTAATCATTGTAAATTTAACCAAAGTACATTCTCAACTAAATATTACTACGCCTAATCATGTCTATTCTTTTACCTCTAATATCAAGTAAAAAACTAATTAATCAAAGTAAATTCTTGATTAATTCTAGTTAAAGTTTTCACCTTTAATCAAAGTACACTCTCAATCATTGGCAAAAACCCATTCAATCATATGAAAGTTTCTAAATTTAATCAAAGTACATTCTCAATTAAAATTAAAAACCCTTGAACTCATATTATTAATATTATTTATCCTTATAGTGGTTATGAATATTTAAAAATATTTGAAGAGATATAGACTATTTGACAAATATAGTTGGTTGAAAATTTATGATATAATATTAAATAAATAAATTATTTAAAAATATTTGATAAATTATCATCAAATAATATTTACATTAATTTTCTTAATCAACCCTTTAAAAATTTATAGTCCAAATTTGCAGGAAAATCCAAATATATCAATAATTACATTTTAGTCCCTCTTTATTTTACCAAACATTGACTAGATTTGAGATATTTGACCATGTTTGACTGCCATGTGGCAAATTTCTCTCACTCTCCCAAAATTAGTTATTCTTCTCCTTCACCCCTATAAAACTCTTATTTTCATCTGTAGTAACCTTCATTGAGTTTCGTTCATCTTTTTTTTTTCTTTGAGGTTCGTATAACTCTAATGTTACGTTTCTTAGTTTAGGTGTCGTTGCATTAGAGGTTTTTTATTGTCATTCTTTTGCGTATGGGGTGCCACGACATTGCATGTTCTTGTCGATGCTCACACTTTGGGTCTCTCTTCTTTCTCTCTCTCTCTCTCTCTCTCTCTTTATTTTGGTGTCGATGCACTTTACAAAATGTATAAAAAGGCCTGTGTTGCTACAATCACTTTAAACTGATATTATATTTTGTGGCCACAAATATACGACATTTTGGGAAACCATCACACATGCAAATAATGGCGGTTGAAAATTTCACAATATACAAAAATAACCATCACAATTTACATGACTTTTTATAGTGATTGCCCAACATATACATTACTTTTATATAAATTTATAAGACATTACAACCTAGTTGAAAGTACTCAACAACTTCTAACCAACTTAGTGAAATAATTATAAAATTGTTAGATTATCACCTAACACATAATTTTATTCTAATGACATTATACCAAACTATACTAATATAACATATGTTATTCAAACTAGTTGTCAACCAAATAAATCTTCTAACTTGTTAAAGAGTATAAAATTGTTCTTAGTTCTCTAAACACAAATATTTCATTGTAACAATCTTTTTTTTTTCTAAATAAACAATATTAATTACTTAGTATCATATAGTCTCTGCATCATTAATAATTATAAATGAACTAATTCACAATGCAATTCATAAACTAGATAATATTGTATTTCAAGATATATTCAACTACAATCATAAATGCATGCTTTAAATACAAGATATGAACTTAATATAGTCTTTCAAAATGCTAATTCCATTATCTAAGCTACTCTTATATTAATATTTTTGTTTTACTGTTCTCCAATGTTTTTATCACCATAAGCTCTTATATTTGCTCTCGTATTTAATATATGATCATCGGAAAAGAAAATAAACAAAAGATACATAAAAATTACAAGGGTAAGCTAATTTTCATAAGATTAAACTCAAAGTTTAAAAGTATCACATCTTTCATAAATATTATCCAAAATAAATCTTTTTATATATATATATATATATATATATATATATATATATATATATATATATATATATATATATCAAGTGTAACTCATATATTTCATCCAATACTATTAATAAGGTTAACTTTGATTCTTATGACCTAGTTATCTTCCTCAATGTGAATTAGACTATAACACCTCAAAAGGGGATGTCATAGAAAATTATAAAATGAATACTTTTAGTGGAAACAATTATGACAAAACGTACTGAAGTAAAATTTTATAATTTAATTATAAGATTTCATAGGTCAAAACATCATTTGTCTAAAACTTTCGAAATAACAATATCAAGTAAAAGAAATTACATCATCAAAAAATACTAAAATTCTCAAGTTCACCTCATTTTCTCGTCAATCTACTCCATTCCATAAACATATGCATTATCACTTGCTCTCGTAGAACACACGTCATATGATCATTGCACACACAACAAACACAAACAAATAAATAGGAATAAGCTAATTATAAATAATAATATATAAACAAAATTTAGTAAGACAGGACATTCCAAATAATATTTAACATCACATCTAAGTAATATACTTAAACATTATAATCACATCACAGAAAATAAATATTATGATTATAATATTTAGGAAAAGGTCCAAACTATAATCCCAATGGCATGCACTTACACCCGTGAATGATTTATCTCAATGAACCAAAAGCTACTACTAAATACACAAAAGGCAATATAACATATATATATATATATATATATATATATATATATATATATATATATATATATATTCTAGCATACGGCATAACATTTTAATATATAATATCGCAAAATAAAACAACCGCATTCACATTTTTCTTTCAATTATGGTCATAAAAGCATCTGCATGCTACCAACAATCACGTAGCGTGATCTAACCCATGGGACAAAACCAATCCCATTATATGAATTGTTAAAAAGGACAAACATGTGAGATATAGAAACCAAGCAAACAAAACAATATTGCATTACGTGAAGTTTGCACCAAAATCTGAAAGAAGGAAATTAAAATCATGTGACTGCACTACAATGAGACAGAAATCTTGGCTGCACCAAATAACCGAACCACGTAAAACATGAAGAGAAAAGTCTCCATTGCACCGATTAAACATGAAGAAAGAAAAAGAAATACCAAGCTACACTCTAAACCTTCCAGGGTCCCACCATACATTAGGAAAGTTGTTGCAGAAACCATACAAAGGAAAACGAAATTGTATACTGCTTTTTTACTACCTTATGTGGCATTCCACGTGGTGGATGAATATGAGTTTTTATTTTGTTTTATCAAAATCTACCATGGCCAAAGGTTGGTGGGAAAAGAGCCAAAGCAGACTTTGGGAGAAATGGTGTACTACGACATTTTGATCCTATCCAACGTAAGTGAACTTCAAACTCCCATCTTTCTCATTTAATTTCATAATGTTCTAAGTCTCTATTTATTCATGGACAATGATATGTTAGGAATCTAAGTGTGAGTTTAAATCTCATATTGGTTAGAAATGAGAAAGTAGAGCACTATATCAGGATAAAGACCCATAAATCTATTGTCTTAAGGTTTTGGGTAGAGAGTGGTGTCAATGCCTTATGTGGTTGGGCTCAGGTTTCATTGATGTTTATTCTCCCCAGTGATACCCATCCTCTATAGACCTAACAAGTGGTATCACATTACTAATGAGACATATGCCAGAACCTTGTGGGAGAAAATTGAGTCTCTGTATGTCTAAGTCTGGCAATAATAAATTGTATTTGTTGAATTGCTTGATGAATTTGAGGTACATGGAGAATTCTTCAATACTTACCAGAGTCTTGGGAGGTATTTCGGGTTTTAATTACGAACGGTGCTCATTTTTGTCATATGGGCACATTCAGAAATACTATTTTAAGTGGAAAAAAGAGAACAAAGACAAGAAGGGCAAGCAGAGAGAGAATGACCATGATGATGATGATCGTGTCACTACTACTACTACCAAAGGTGGTGATCTTGTTCTTCTTTGTAATTTTAAGTTAGTTAATCTTATATCTGATGAGAGCATGTGGATTGTTGATAGTGGTGCTACATTGCATGTTACACCTAGGAAGGAGTTCTTTATATTTTACACTTCTGGTGATTTTGAATTGTTAAAGATGGGTAAAGATGGTTGTCGCAACCGAAATCGTGACGGGACGACGAACCAAAAAAATAAAATTTGTAAAAACAGAGTTTGGAGTCGCCACCACAGTTATTATAGGAAACTATGGAAAACCATAAAAAAAAAGCAAGGTCTGTGAAAAACCAGAATTTGGGTCCGTGAGTCGGTTACGCGTGGGGAAGGTATTAGCACCCCACAACGCCCATCCTAAGACGGTACCTTTAATTAAATGTACAAAAGTTTTATGGTTTTTCAAAATATTTATGTTTTCCCAAAATTAGCATAAAAGAATGTAAAAAAAAAAAAACAACTATTTTTTTGATTTTCGACGAGGATTAATCATCGCTCCTACGTATCTCCATGTGAATGGAGAATCAGGGTTACGTAGTTCTTTTTAAAAAATCTATTTGGAAAATTATTTGAAAATGATTTAATTTGTTTTATAATTTTGAAAATCTTTTTATTTAAATTATAGTATTATTTTAAAATTGGTGTCATGCGACGCGAGCGGTTGGATAGACACTTCAAATATTTTTTTTCTAATCTTTTATTTTTTTATTTCTTAATCATTTATAAATTTTTAATATTTTTTTAAAGTTATTTTAGAGTAGTTGTGGATATCATTGCGACGTGAGCAACCAAATAGATATAAAAGAGTAAACAAAGAAAATTATATTTTATTCTTAGCTTGATATATATTTTTTAGGAAAAAAAAGGAACGAAAGTCTAAAATAGGTGTCATGCAACGTGAGCGGTCGAACATACACAAAAAAATGGAAAAAAAATTTTAACGATTTAAAAAGAATAATAATAAAATTGATAAAAATAATAAAAAAATGAACTAGCAGTTACGTACCTTAAAAAATGTTCAATATCTGCTCACCTTTTCTCTTTTTCTTATTCTTTATCTCCTTTTCTAATATTTTTGTTTTTTTTTCTAGAGAGATAAAAATGAGATGGGTCTGTGTGGGTGGTAATGAGAGAGAAAGAGAGAGTGTAGAAAATATTTTCTTCTCTTTTTTTTACTACCTCCTTTAATATTTTTTTTGAAAGAGAGATAAAAAAGAAGGTGTGTGTGGGAGTGGTGATGGGAAAGAATTAGAGAAGTGTAGAGAATTTGTTTTTTCGATCCCCATTTCTGTATGACAGAGTGCGTATTTATACTCACATATTGCAATATTAATGCAATCTCAGCCTTAATTGTAATGAACAAAATAAAGAAAGAATTGGTCATGATAGCAACACATTATGAGATCAAATCGTAGAAAATCAGAGCACAAAATCAATCAAGATTAAGACAATTGATTCTAACCATCAACAAATCAGAGCACAAAATCAATCCCAATTAGTAATATTGATTATAATCATTTGAAGAAATATTTCTTCTAATTATTGGAATCATATCACTAATTTCTCTTACAGAAACAAAAGATAGACCACATGTTGAGTTGTTGGGCTCATGAAGGAGTGCGATAATTAAAAACAATTTGGGCTTTTTCTTCTTCTTTTTCACTCTTTTTTCATCTCTTTTTTTTTTAAATTAAAGTTCGAAAAATCTCTAAAGAAAATTTTGTTCCACATTTTTTTATTTTCCATTAACTAAAAACTTTTTTTTTTATTTTTTTTATTTTTTTTGAAAATAAATTTATTCACCCGGACGAAATTGGGTGTTGACAATGGTGTTTCAAAGGTTATTGGTGTTGGTGATGTTTGTTTGCAAACCAACATGAGAGTGCAATTATTACTCAGAGGAGTCAAACATGCTCTAGATGTTCGCTTTAATCTGATATCTGTACATTTGCTTGATGATTGTGGTTATGACAATCACTTTGGTTCTAGTAAATGGAAGCTCACTAAAGTTAACTTAGTTATGGCTAGAGGGGAGAAACAATATAAATTGTACTGGACTAAAGCTTTGGTTGTTAAAGATAGTGTGAATGCTATGTATACATAGGCATCTTTGTGGCACCGAAGGCTTGGTCATATAAGTGAGAAAAAGGCTTAACTGCTTAGCTATAAAGGATGTGCTTATGCGATTGAGGAATGCAGAATTGGAGAAATGTTCTCATTGCATGGCTGGTAAACAAACTAGAGTATCTTTTAAGAAGCATCCTCCCTCAAGGAAGTCAAAATTGCTTGAATTGGTGCATTTTGATGTTTGTGGCCCATTAAAGGTAAAGTCATTTAGTGGTGCACTTTACTTTGTTACTTTTATTGATGATTGTTCCAGGAAGCTATGGGTCTATGCTCTTCAGCGTAAAGATCAAGTACTTGAAAAGTTCAAGGAATTTCATGCTATGGTTGAGAGGCAATCAGGCAAGAAGCCGAAATGCATCCATAGTGATAATGGTGGTGAGTACTGTGGACCCTTTGATGTTTATTGCATGCAGCATTGTATTAGACACGAGAAGACTCCTCCTAAAACTCCTTAGTTGAATGGTCTAGCGGAGAGGATGAACATGACCTTGGTTGAAAGGGTTACATGTATGCTTTCGGAAGCAAAGTTGCCTAAACACTTTCTTAGAGAGGCATTGCTTGTAGTTGTGCATGTTATTAATCTTAGTCTCGCATTTGCTTTGAATATTGAGGTGCCAGACAAAATTTGGTTTGGTAAGCATGTTAGCTATGATCATTTGTGTGTTTTTGGTTGTAGGGCATTTGTTCATGTTCCTAAGGACGAAAGATCTAAGTTAGATAAAAAGGCAATGCAATGTATCTTTATTGGCTATGGTGAGGATGAATTTGGCTACAGGTTTTATGATCCTGTTGAAAAGAAGCTTGTTAGAAGTCGTGACGTACAATTCATGAAAGACCAGACCATTGAAGACATTGATAAGGTGGAGAAGACCACAACCGAGAAAGATAGTAATCTCACTGATGGTAATTCGATGAGGTTGACTGCTCACAATCTGGAGAATTTTGAAATGGAAGCTCAAGATGAGGAGCAACATGGTGATGTTGATGATCAACAGGTTGGAAGTGGAGTCGAGGTTCCAATTGATGATGCTCAAGAGGAACATGATGACGATGATCTTAGTGATGTACCTGAACCACCTCAAGTCCAACTCAGAAAGTCTAATAGACAGAAACAACCTTCTACAAGGTATTCTTGTGATGACTACATAACATTGACTGACGATGGAGAACCTGAGTTTTTTGAAGAGGCTTTTGATAGTGAAGAGAAGAAACAGTGGCTGGATGAAATGCAAGATGAGATGAAATCTTTGCATGATAATCACACTTACGACTTGGTGAAATTGCCTAAAGGCAAAAGGGCATTGGACACTAGGTGGATTTTCAGGGTTAAACAAAATTCAAATTCTACACTTCTAAGGTACAAGGCTAGATTAGTGGTGAAATGTTTCAGACAGAAAAAGGGTGTTGATTTCAATGAGATTTTTTCACTTGTGGTTAAAATTTCAGCTATCAGAACTATGCTAAGTTTAGCTGCTACTCTTGATTTGGAGGTTAAGCATATGGATGTGAAGAAAACTTCCCTTCATGGTAATTTGGAGGAAGAGATATACATGAAGCAACCTGATTGTTTTCTTGTTGAAGGCAAGGAAGATTTTGTGTGTAGGCTAAGGAAGAGTCCATACGGTTTGAAGCAAGCTCCAAGACAGTGGTCTAAGAAGTTGGAGTCTTTTATGTGTAAGCAAGGTTACAAGAAGACTACTTCTGATCATTGTATCTTTGTTAAAAGGTTTTCTAATGATGACTTTATTATCCTATTATTATATGTTGATGACATGCTTATTGTTGGGAAAGATATTTCCAGAATTGACAGGTTAAAGAAGACACTTGGCGAGTATTTTGCCATGAAAGACTTGGGAGCTGCTAAAAGGATTCTTGACATACATATCTCACGTGATAGAAGAGAAAAGAAGATTTATCTATCACAAGAGCAATACATTAGGAAGGTGTTGCAGAGATTCCAGATGGAAAATGCTAAAGCTATGAGTACTTCTCTTGCTACTCATTTTAAACTGAGTGTTAAATAGAGTCCTTCAAATGAAGTTGAGAAGACCAATATGAGTAGAGTTCCTTATGCATCTGCGGTTGGCAGTTTGATGTATGCAATGGTGTGTACAAGACGAGATATTGCACATGTTGTTGGTATAGTTAGTCGTTTTCTGTCAAATCCGGGTAGAGAGCATTGGAATGTTGTGAAATGGATTTTGAGATATCTTCATGGTACAATTGATATAAAGCTTTGTTTTGGAGGTGATAAACCTACTTTGATGGGTTACTCAGACTCAGATATGACTGGGGACATTGATTCCAGAAAGTCCACTTTGGGCTATTTGATAAAGTTTGCAGGGGGAGTTGTGGCTTGGCAATCAAGACTACAGAGGTGTGTAGCGTTGTCTACTACAGAGGCAGAGTTCATTGCTATTATTGAAGCATGCAAGGAGTTGCTATGGTTGAAGAAATTCTTGTAGGAGCTTGGTTTTAGGCAAGATAACTATTTATTGCTCGTTGATAGCTAGAGTGTTATCCATTTTGGTAAAAATCCAACTTTCCATTCTAGATCCAAACATATTGATGTGAGGTATCATTGGATACGTGATGCTTTGGATGCTAAGTTGTTGGCGTTGGAAAAAGTTCATATAGATGATAATGGTGTTGATATGATGACTAAAGCATTGCCAAAAGGGAAGTTTGATGTTTGTTGTGAGGTCGTTGGTTTGGCAGTTTTCTCCACATAGTTGTGAGGGGGAGATTTGTTAGGTATTGGGCTCCCTTCCTATGTGGAGAAAAGGCCCAAAACTTGAAAAGTCCATGTCTCACTTAACCTAGTGGAGAGGGGGCTATAAAATAAATAGAAAGGTAGAACAATAGAGTCAGAACACACTGAAAACCCTAGCACATAGAGGGAGAGAGAGAGAGGGAAATTTTGTTCCCATTTTTCACAAAGCTACCACCGTAAAATCGGCGTTGCGGATTCGTTCAACGTTGGATCGGGCTGAAATTGATACAGCAGGTTCGGAACTCATTGCTCTTCATTATGACCGGTCGGATTGTTGATATGAGGTCTGAGTTGGGAGATATTAATTTCACACTGCAGTAGTGATTTTATAGGTTTTTCTTCTCTATTATGAATGCTTTGTTGCTTTGTTATTTGGTTGGGTGTTGGCACTAATTTGTGCTATTGATTGAGACTCTTTTGTACTCTTGCTGATCATAGAGGAGCTATTTCTTTGGTCTGGACGACTCGTGGTTTTTACCCTTGATTTGAGGGGTTTTCCACGTTAAAAATCTTGGTGCCTTTATTTGTGCCTGTGGTGATTTATTATTGCTGCTCTTTGATTGTTGCTCCTCATAGATTCTTGCAAGTTAGGGGAAATTATATCCGCTACATTCTCTGGTATATTGTTTGTGTTGTTGTTTTTCCCATTAGAATCGGCTCAGACGAGTGTAGTGTATGGTCCTAGTATCGAAAGTCTTCTTGGCAAGGGTTCTAGGTAAGCGTGTCCCGTTAAGAAAAATGACGATATAGAAAAGGGCAGAAAAGGAGTACTCGTGGTTGGGAATGCTTCCGGTGGAGGGGGAGTATACCAATGTGGTTTAAGGGACTCACCCTTGAGGGGGAGATTGTTAGCAATCCAAGTATGAGTCTAAGTCCCACATTGGATAGAAATGAGAAATTAGAGCACTATATAAGAATAAAGACCCATAAACCCATTACCTTAAGATGTTGGGTTGAGAGTGGTGTCAATGCCTTATATAGTTGGGCTCAGGTCTCATTGGTGTTGTATCTTCCCAGTGAAACCCTCTCTGTAAACCTAACAATTGGTATTAGATTCGATGGTTAAACTGGCTCAAACAAGGTGTAGTATGGTCCTAATATCAAAAGTTTTCCTGGCAAGGGTTCTGATGAGTGCGTATTTTTGCCCTCATTTAATGTTTAATTCTGGGTATTTAATTGAATTTGTGTGCTTAAAGATTGATTTAATTGGGATTTCCTATTATTGGGTTTATTGAGCATGAGATACAAAAACATGTTAAAAATAGCTTTTTAGTTGCATAAATGTTCTTTGGATATTTTGAGGTGTGTTAGTGCAGCTGCAGCTAAGTTGAGCTCATTGAGGTGTGGAAATAAATTGATTAAAGCTTCATGACACCTTAAAGATAAATCCAAGAATAAGAAATTATCAAAAGCACAAAAATCCAAGCCAAGCATTGCATGAAGACGGCAAGAAAATCTTGAAAAAGTGAAGAAGTTTGGCTAAACCAAGAAGGGAGGAAAGAAAAATTAGACCTTGCGGTTTTCTTTATCTTTATGATAGAAGATAATTTGGGAAAATATATCTTTAGATATTTTATTTGATATTTTTAAATAATTATCTTATTTAATTATATCATAAAATATTAAAAGATAATAACTACCAAATCCTTTTAAATATGACAAGATCTTCTTGAATCTTTTTAGTTCCACAACAAACAAATATATCTTGAAGATATTAGATTATTTAGAAGATAATTTAAGGAGATTGCAAAGCGTTGATTTGGAAAATTAATACAAATACTAATTGGTGATAATTTATCATATATATTTAATTAATTTAATTTAATTATATTAGATATTGATATTATCAAACAACTATATTTGTTAAATAGTCTATATCTCTCCAAATATCTTTGAATATTTATCTTTATCTTTATTTTAAAAGATATTTGAGAGGTTTTATCAACAGAAAAGCCCAGTCCAATTCCTATATAAAGAGACCAAGGGAGAAGCAGAAAAACAAGCTCGGGACTTCAGAGTTTTGGAACCCTTAGGGGGGCCTAATTTCGTTTCCTTTCTCTCTCTCCATTCTTCTATTTTTATTCTGTATTCCATGAATTGCTAAATTTCTTGGGTTGATTCCATTGTAATTTCATTATGGAT
>Ga0214544_1004651_pt1 | contig 27398 bp, 9 predicted proteins | sample CNSS3metaG_FD_160074 | JGI IMG/M metagenome (GOLD analysis project Ga0214544, IMG submission 160074) | Root nodule microbial communities from cowpea collected in UCLA plant growth center, Los Angeles, California, USA - CNSS3 | ecosystem: Host-associated > Plants > Roots > Nodule | place: USA...
ATTCAAAGATATTTGGAGAGATATAAACTATTTGACAAATATAGTTGGTTAATAATTTATGATATAATTAAATAAATTAATTATTTAAAGATATCTGATAAATTATCACCAAATAATATTTGTATTACTTTTCAAAGTAACCCATTTTCAATCCTGTAGTCCAATTTTGCAAAGACATCCAAAAATATCAATATTTGCAAATAAACCCCTCTCATTTGACTAGTCTTTGACTTTTTGACCAGATTTGACCAACTTTTGACTAGTTGACTATTTGACTGTCCATTGACAGGACGACACGTGGTAGCCTTCTCCTTCTTTCATATCAGAATTAGGGTTTCCGCCACCATCTGGTTGTTGCCGCAGTTGCAATGACGGCTGCTCCTCTGCTGCCGGCGCTGGCTCGTGGTGGTGGTTGCGCGGTGGTGGAGGCGTGAACTTTGTTGCAATGCTGGTAGACTCTGTTCTGGTTCATTCTCGCTCGCAGGTGTAGGCTGATGAGTGCGTCACGATGGAGTCTTCTGCAATGGCTGCTGGTGCGCAAGGATGATGGTGGCTTCAAGCTTGCGGTGCAGATTCGTTCACGGTGCTTCTCTTTTCCTCTAGTTCATGGTAGTTGCTGTAATGGAGGCACTGTAGTTGTGGACGGTGATGGTGCCGCTGGTTCGCTGCGTGAATGGATGAATGGCTGACGCTACAGGTGCGAAATGGTGGTCACGCAAACGGTGATGGTTCGCGTTGCTGCTGCAGTAGGTGCAAGTGGATGCGTCGTGGTGCTCCGACAAAGTGCGATGGTGGCTGGTGAGTGAGTCAGCTGCAGGCGAGAAGGATGGAAAGTGTTGCTGCCATTTTCTGGTTCGCGGTGGTTAGAGGAACTTGCGGTGGCAGATTTGTGCAGATGTGTTTGTAAGGATAATGGCACGTGTCAGCATATGGTTGGCCTGATTTGAAAGGTGGGGATTGCCACTTGGCATGATCTGGTTGAATGGAGTTTAAGTGGTAGGAGGGGGTGTAAATAGACATATTAGGGTGTGCAGAATAGGTTTTTGGTGAGACCCATTTAGAAAGAGGGGAGTGTATAAGTAAAAATTGGGGGTGTAGAAGTGATATTTCCAGAACTTGCTAATTTCAGCCTTATTTAAAGGTGGTTTGTAACTTCAATCAATTTATATTCCCACCTTGAATGAGCTTAATCTTAATTTCAGCTGCATCAACAAACGTTAAAATATCCAAGAAATAATTTATGCAACTAAAAATCACTTTTTAAGACATTTTTATCACACAAGCTCAAACAGCCTAATTATCATAATTATCAATTAAATCACTCTTTAAGCACATAAATTCAATTAAATACCCAGAATTAAACACTGAATGAAGGCAAAAATACGCACTCATCAAATCCCACCTTTGAAGCATCACTAAAATCCATGTAGATCACGCATGTAGAAATCCAACGACCTAAGGCTGCAGTAGCAAAATTGCCTGGCGGGGGACACGTACTGCCACGCGTTGCCAGCTTCCAAACCGCTTGGCGGGTGACGCGTACCGCTAGGCGCGTAGCGCCTCTAATTCAGCCTCACTACATTTATCGCCTGACAGGAAGACCCCTACCGCCAGGTGCCCCAGTACCCGTGGCCTCTCTGTTGTAATGTTTTCGCCTGGCGGAACCTAGCTCGCTACAATGCGACGTACCAGTATTTGCACACTACTGGTTTTCCTCAGACCCTTACCCAATGTTTTCACTCATGGCGTTCATACCTCATCTTCAAAATAGTCACTTCCATCATACCATGTGTCTCATAAATTACAATTTCGTTATTTCTTAGTAAATCCATGGTACACATTTTGGCTATCCCTCTCAAATCCCTTTTTGTCCAAACTTCCTCCAACATGTTTAGCTACCTTCAACCCACAATTAATTCATCACTACACCTTATATACTTATCGATTAGCTAGCAAATTAAGGTTGGGCATACCTCTCCTACGTGCGTACAATCTTATTAACTTGTGCAACTAGTTACCTACCATAGCTTTCATAATGTTACTGCTATCCCACACCCTAGCCCCATTTTCTTTTCATAATAGCAAGTATTTTCCCAAGTAGGTTCAAGAAATCAATTTCATTTGCTCATTCATTCATCTCTATCATTTTTTTTTCAATATTACCTCAACTTCAATCCACTCCTATCTATCACCATTGACCTTGATAATATTAGTACCACATTTTCTCATCGACAAATCCCCTATAATATTCCAAACTCCTAAAATTTCTACTCCATATAATGTAGATTAATTCCCCAATCTCCACTATGCACTAAAACCCAAGAACCCAATATTCCGGTATAACTCTTGGCGGCAATCCTAGTGCCGCTAGGCGGCTAATAGCAGTTCTGGAAAATCTCCAGCATTTTCTGCACCAAGAAACCCGAAGCTCACCCTCACCTTCACTTAACCAAGTTCATCAAATCTCGCACGTTAAACAGTTCTTAGTATCATTTAACATGTAACTCGTAATCCAATTCACAATGCAATGCAATTGATTTCTAACCAAAAAATCCCATATTCGTAAGCCCTACCCCATGTTCATGCAATTTCATTCAACTTAATCATCCAATCACGCATGATTTCAACAAGACATTTTTCTCTGATTAGAATCACCCCAGCGACCCAAAATACCATAAATGAGTCGGATTGTATCACGTCGCCTGGCGATTATTCCTTCACTCAATAAAGTACTCTCAACCACTTGAGCTAGTACTCTTCCACGTCATACAATTTAGAATTTAATGTCATAAAGGCTTACACTACCCGCATTTATTAATTAATTATTTATTTAATTAATTAAATTCTATGGGTCTTACAAAAATAATGACTCATCAGATGCACTTATGTATGATCCAAAGAGAGAGTTTTCCACAGAATTCACCATAATTTGGTGCTCAAAATGGTATGTCTTACCTCTCTCTTTGGAAAAACATAATATATAGTCAATCTGTTAACAAATTCAACATGTTGATTTTTCATTCAATCTGTTGATTTCAGTTAGCTTAAGTGAAATCATTTGATTAAAAAATAAATCAATGATTGAATACGTAACAAATAAAACTACTACAACAAATCATTCAACTTGTTGAAAATCCATTCAACAGATTAAAAGACACCAACTAGACCCTATACATTTATACAATGCGAAATGGTATATGTGACGCCCCAACTACTATATTGAATAATTATTATTTGATAAAAAGATGGAATTACTTTTTTTTTTGCACAATAAGATTTTCGTCAAGAGGATACCAACAATAACATAGCTTCATATCCAACTATATATCAATAGTTTACATCTTTGTAATTGTTCATGAAATATTACAAAAATATGTATTTGTATAATATTAAGAGTTCTACATCATAATATAAGATTATCTATATTTTAAATATCTCCTCGAGATATTAATATAAATTATCCACGAGTCAATCTTCAGAAGATCCACCAATAATATCTCGTACAACTCTCACTGAGCAGGTTCCCCTTCTACTCATGCAACATGTACATATAAAAGAAAAAATATGAAAGGAGTGAGGTCTTTATAAGCCTTAAATATCAATCTTAATAAACTCAACAAACAATACAGACACTAGGGGCCTAAAATTGGACCTACAACCACAAAGCTTGATCTCGTTTTACCATACATATGGATCCATATTCCACTTCTGATGGTCCATTATGAACATCAAAAGTTACTTTGGGAAGTGATTAGGTAGTTGAATATTTCTCATAAAACATTGTTACAATCATAATTATTTCTTTCTCGAGAATATTAGCCATTTATAGGCCCATAAAAGAGATATATACTCACTACCTAACCTTGGTGATGCCGAGCAGGTATCGAATAATCCTAAGTTTGGCCCATGAATATCCTAGTCCAGTGCACTATTCTGAATTATCCAAATATTTACCTACTTGGTAAAGCTTCCTTAGACCCCACCATGGTCCCTGCCTTTCATCTCGTAGTGTACCAAACCGTGACTTCCCAAATACAAATACTCTGACACTAGTTTAATCTCAACTTATTGAAACCAGACTTAATTGACACACTGTTGGATATTTTCAAAGGTCATAAAATGTGATGACTATCAAATCATGTCATTGTATAAATTATACACAAAGAATATAAAATAAAATAAAATATACATGTAATTTTCTTCTATCCAAGCTCACTGAATAAAATAATATTTACTTATACTTTACATTTATTTATTTATTTATTTATTTATTAATTATAAAATAATGATCAAATAAAAATCAAAGCAAGAACTTTAAATAAATAATTACATAAGGATTAGAATGTTATAAATAAATATAATAATAAAAATATAAATTAAACCGGATCAGTGCATAACTCGAAATATATAAAATGAAATAAATAAATAGAATCATTGCGTAACTAGAGATAAATTAAATGAAATAAATAAACAAGACTAGTACATAACTGGAGATTAAATAAAATAAATAAACATGATCAGTACATAACTGAAGATAAATTAAATAAAATAAATAAACAAGACCAGTACATACCTAGAGATTAAATAAAATAAATAATTAGGACCAGTGCATAATTGGAGATAAATTAAATGCATAACTAGAGATAAAATAAATAAACAGGACCAATGCATAACTGGAGATAAATTAAATAAAATAAATGAATAGTACCTGTGCATAACTAGAGATAAAATAAAATAAATAGATAGGACGAGTACATAACTGGAGATTAAAAAAAATTAAATAAACATGACAAGGACTAATACATAATAATTGAAGATAAATTAAATAGATAAGATTAGTGCATAACTGAGGATAAATTAAATAAAATAAAGAAATAAATCAGTACATAACTAAAGATAAATTAAATAAATATAAGAGGATAGTAAATGAAAATAAGTTAAATGGAAGTAAATAAAATAATATATGATTCAAAATAAATAAGAGATTAATATAACACCCATGAGTTTATCAAGATTAATATAAACTCCCTTACCTTATTGATTGAAGGGCACACTAATAATATTTATAGAGGACTAGAATCTCTTTGAATCTTTGTTCTAAACTTTCTCTCTCTCTCTCCTCTCTTTCCCTTTCTCCTTTCTTTCTCCCTCTTTCTCCTTTCTTTTTTTCTCACATATCTTCTCTCTTTCTATATATATATATATATATATATATATATATATATATATATATATATATATATAAGTCAAGTCATGCATGTGCTCATTTTTTTTATCCAAATCATCATTGCTTTCTTTAATGAAGAGATAATATTTATCTCTTTAGGTTATCTTTTTTTCCTTTTTCTTTTCTAGTTTTTCTTCTTCTTTTTATCTTCTCTCTTTATCTTCTTATCTCTTTAGAAGATTTTTTTTAATACACACACCTATTTAATAATATTTTAATTAGGTCTAATCATGCCTTTGATTCCCATTTTGGAGTCAAAATCTCAACTTGGTACCCAAATTTTAAAAAGTCTCAAATTGGTCTCCTTTTTTGTTAAAACGTCTCAAGTTTTCCCTTTCTGTTAAGTTTGCGTTGACGTTGTTAGAGGGAGTGCCACGTGTCAGTTCCTGGATTTTTTGACTTTTTTTTGAATATTAAAAAAATCAAAAAAATTGTCACGTGTCAAGCTGTCATCGTGCCACGTAGTAGTGACAGAGTGATGTGGCAGTGACGTGACAAAGTGACGTGGTAGTGACAATGACATGTGTCACTTTTGTCATTTTCAAAATCTCAATTTGGTCCTTTATTTTAATTTTTGTCTCAATTTAGTCCCAATTTTTGTAAAAATTTGCAATTTTGTCCCTCTCTAAATTGAAATCAAATTTAATTTCTATATAAATATACAAAATTATTTCTATCAAAATTGATATTTCAAGTAAATATTTTTAACCAAATTAAGTTCATTTAATTAATATTTTACATTGAACTTTATTTAATATTGTTTTAAAGTTGTTAATAGAAAAAAAATCATAAATTAACTAGTTCATGTAACAATAAAAAACATATAAATTTAAAATTTGAAAACAATTTTAAGTAAAGTTGAATGTGAAATACAATTTTAAATAAACTTAGCTATGTTAAAAAGATACAATAAAAATATTAATTTGAATAAAAATATCAAATTTAATAAAAATATTTGTATAACATTTATATAAAAATTAATTTTCGTTTTAATTTAGAGAGAGACGAAATTAGATTATTTTTACAAAAGTAGGGACTAAATTGAGAAAAAAATTAGAAAACAGGAACCAAAGTGAGACTAAGGAAATGACACATAGTATAATACTGACACCCGACATTATCACTGCCACATCACTCTGTCACTGCCACATGGCGTGACGATAAAAAATAAAAAAAAATAAAAAAGAAAAAAATTCAAAAAATCAAAATCAAAATGAAAAAAATCAAAAAATTGATGAACTGACATGTGACACCCCATTTAACGACGTCAACCCAGAGTTAACAGAAAGGACAAACTTGAGACGTTTTAACAAAAAAGGGGACCATTTTGAGACTTTTAAAAATTTGGGTACCAAGTTGAGAATTTGACTCCAAAATAGGGACCAAAGACATAATTAAATCTTTTAATTAATATATTTTTACCTAATATTTTTTTTTAATATATATACATATTTTATTAGTTTTGTTTTCTTATTGTTATTTTCAATAAGTAAAAACTACATCATGATAAAATATATTTTTAATGTTTAAACTACATCATAATAAAATACGAAAGATTAATAAAAATAGAAGATTTTCCAAGTGTTTTATTTAAAGTAAATAATGCATTTTATTAAAAGTAGGGATGTTATAGTATACATTATGAGAACCAATCTTCAAGCTTTTGTTCTTCATGTGAAACCCGGATTTAGAACACACATCAGGCTTTATCAACACGTGAATCATCAATTTTTCACTTCTTCATCAATTTAATTATGGCTCAAACATGTTCCAATGCAATGGCTTCATACATCTTCATCAAATCTTCAAGCACCAAATCAACAAGGCCATTTGTGCTAAGACAACCCACTTAAGAGCCTAGCTAGAGTTATATCCTCTTCTTCAATTATCCCTAACCCTCATCATGAACAACTCCATATTTTGCCTACATTCCTCTATAGTCATAGACCTCTATTGAAGTCTCTAGAGTTTGTCCATGAGTTTCCTATTGTAATTGGAGGGAATATATCTCCTCCTAAAGGCAAATTTCAGATCATTCCAATACTTGATGGTTGGATCATTATGGTAAATCCTATCTTAGACCAAGGAGGTCCACCAATACATGACATACCCTTGAAAACTTAGAGTAGCCAAAGGCACTTTCCTTTCTTCACTGATTTGGTGGTAAGCAAATAATTGCTCCACCTTCATTTCTCAGTCCAAATAGGCCTAAACATTATCCTTGCAATAGAAGTAACACAAGTCCACCTTAGCTTCTCTATGGGTTTGTTCCTTACTTTGCCTCCTACTGTGAGAAGGTTGTTGATAGTAATCCCTAACCTTAGCTCTTGTTGGGAGAAAGTTTTTCCACTTCTACTTCCCTTAGAATGATGCATGCTTAAAGCTCTTTGCTTTCTTTCTTCTCTTAAAGTTCTAACTTCTTCTCTTAGGCAAATTAGTTGGAGTTCTCTTTCAATATTGTTTTCTCTCCTAGCTTGGGATTCCCTTTCCCTCCATAGTTTCTATTCTTTGAGTTCCTCAAAAAATTGTTTCAAGGCATTTTTAGAACCCTCAGAGCTACTTTTACTATGTTTGGAAGCATGTCTTGACATCTTTTAATTTTAAAAGTTTTCTTAGCGTGAAAGTTTCTAGTGTTTCACAAGTTCATCCTTAAGTAAGAGAGGTGAGTCACTAAGGACTGCTTAAGTACCAAGTCTTACCTAGCCAGTGTTTACCTTGCTACTTGCTTTGCTATTTTCACAAAAAGATGTGCTCTTAAACGTAGATGTGACTCAAATAAAGCAAAAGTAAATCAAACATTTACAACAATAAAACAGACACCTAATTTGGCAAGGTTTTATAATTTGGTATCTTAAACCAAGCCACTAAAATGGGAAATTTAAATGCAACTAGTCGAATTCCTAAGGTGAGGCTTATAGCTTTGGCTAGCAAGAAACACTCACGATCTACACCAATTACTACACAAGTTCACAAGCCAAAAGATGGAAGAACACCAAAGGCTCTCCCTAAGATAACTAGTTCTTAAAGGCCTTTTACAAGAAAGCAAAAGAAAGAACAACTTTCACAAGCCAAAAGTGGATAGTTCTCGAGACCACATTCCTTGCTCTTTGGTGTTTAAACTCACTTTTTCCTCTCACTTTGAGTATTTGGTATGCTCCTTGAAAATTCCTTGGCTGGGAGCTTCACTTGAACCTCCACCCTCTAATATGCTGCCTCTTAGCAATGGTTCACATTGGAAGAGTTCTTCCTCATCATAATTTAATGCACATCGAAGAGTAACCAAGAAAATAAAGCAATAAAAGGCTTAAACATAAAAAAGCTAAACTCAAAGAGAATGGAATTAAGACAAAACGAAAAGAGTTGCCAACAATTGACAATCAAGAAACTAAAGGTAATTAACAAGGCTAGCACAAACAAAAGGAACCTATGAATGACATATAATAGATTGACAAATTAAAAACAGAAAGAAAACTTTAATAAACTACAAATAAGTTTGTCTTAATATCAAATTTGGACCTAAAACAAGTGAATTAATCCACCTTTGTGAAGGTTAATTGAAAATATACTAAAAAACCTAAAAAATACACTTTACTATGATTTATCACAATGATGTCAAGCAGGAAAAACATGAATTGATGCCTTCACTTCAATGACTTATCATTTTTTTTTATTTCTCAACATTTTTCTTTGACTTTTTTTTTGTATTTTTTGTGGAGGTCTTACACAAATTATGTTCAAAAGAAATCTGATTTTGCATTTCTCAATTAATTATGATAAATCAAAAACAATAAGTGTGTAGTCTAAACAAATTATTGGAACAAATTTGATAAATTGAAACAAATTTGCAAAACACATTAGACGAATTTATCCATACATTAATTAGACGAGACTAGCTATATATGTTAAACGATTCTGTTCATACACATATTAAATGAGTCTATTAATACATATTAGAGGACTTTAATGAAGAAAAATAAGATTGGTGACATGGAAGGTGTAGTGCACAAAGAGCCAAAATCCAAATTAGTTGCAAAGAATGGATTTGTCGCAACCAATTTGCAAATCAAGGTGACAAGGAGGAGTAATAGAAAGAGAATTATCAAATACAATGCTACAAGATTTTGTTAGTTAAGCAATTTATGGTAATTCTCTCATCTCCGAGAATTCTATTTCAACCTCTTTGTTTCTAGAAACCCTTTCTAAATATTCCCTTTCTTCATGTGCGATGGTAGGAATGTGACTTGACGTCTTGAGCATCTTCCCTATTCATTACAGATCTTGTTATGCTGAATTATAAACTAATTCCATTTTGTTGGTTGGTTGGAATATAGTGTTGTATGAAGATGTTCTCTACAATAGATAAAGTTTCACTTATATCGCCTGGTATTTTAAGATTTAAAAATCTAAGTTGTATCAATGACTCTATCCATTCTCTGATTAGACGAGTCTTATAATATACATTAAACAAGTTTGTCCATATACTGATTAGATGAAGTTAATAATACATATTAGACGAGTGTGTCCATATAATGATTAAACGAATCTAACAACATATATTAGATGAGTTTATCAATGCATTTATTAGATGAGTCTAGCAATACACATTAGACCACTCTATCCATACACTAATCTATCTTTTTAATGAGTCTACTCCTAATATTTTTGCACACATTATACAATTTTAGAAAATCTACTTTATATTTTTGCACATGTTTTATCCTTTTGTATTTTTTCAAAGTTTATTATTTATATTTTTATAGATATTGTACTATACTAGGCGATTAGGACCGATATGGCTAACTACCCGGTCCCAACCGCTAACTTATAGTTATAGCATAAAAGGAATACTAGTTAACTATGTAAAAATATTATGCATACATAGTGGTCAAGGCTGCATACGAGCAAAGGCCGCATACCCCAAACTTAGGAAATAATAGTTAAACTCCCATAATCAAATCATAAGTCTTGCTTGGGCCTTGGTTAGGCCCATACAAGCCCAAAAGAGGTCCAACGAGCTCAATAAAGGCCCAGCCCATGAACCAAGTAAACTGTGATTAATGCTCTATAAATACATGTGGACTTTAGTAATTAAAGGTACACAATTCATCAATTCTCTAATATGTGATTTGACTTTTGAGAGTTTCTGTTGACTTGATCGTCAGAGTCTTTTCCACAGGTAACCCAAAAATGTTCAATCTGCCTATACTACAAGAAGACACACCCAAGCCGAGGAGTAAAAGAGTATCCATCTCAAAGAGTTAAAGATTGGGTAAGATTTGATTTGTGCTACTTGATATTTTGTTATTGCCTCCACAGGTAGAGCTGTCAAAATGGGTTGGAACCCGTGATCCAACCCGGCTCACCATGGGTTCGGGCCAGGTTGGGTTGAAATTTTTTTACAAATTTTAATATAGATTGATTTTTGACTCAACTCATTTAAAACCCGACTCATCCGGGTTGAACCCGTGGTGAGCCGGGTTGGCTCACTAACCCGCAGATAAAAGGGTCACACAAGTGTTTTTATTTTTTTTTATTAAGTTGAGCTTTACATTTGGATCATGTTATGTTGTTTTTTTATCCAACACATAAATATTTTGTATTTTTTTATTTTGGTTTGTATTTGAATTGTATTAAAGTTTATTTAGATTTTAATTAGAATTAGAATTTAGTTTTGACTGAAAAAAATAAAAAAATATTTTTTTTAATTAAGTGAACCCGTGAGCCAATCCGTTTAACCTGCCAACCCGTGATGGGCCGGACCGGGTTCGAATTTTTTTGGCTCGCTAAAAAGTGAGCTGGATTGGGTTGGCTCACTGAATCATCAACCCGTAATGGGTCAAGCCGCATCGGGTCAGGTTATCCGTTTTGACAGCTCTATCAAGAAGAACAAATATATTAACTTTCTAAACCTATGAATTATTTTTTATATTAATTTTATTTAAAACTTAATTATAAACTAAAAAATATCTATAATTTCTTTTCTCAACTTCTAAATCTATTTTAATAAACACACAAATAAACAACAACCAGAAAAGAAATTAAAACTAATTTTTAAGAAAGATTGAAACGATGAAAGGTTTACCATTTGATAAACTCCGTTGCATGTTCCTCTCCTCCACTACTCCCAAACTTTTTATCGACCAATAATAATGAAGCAATAAATAACACCGTAAACATTTGCAGAGGTTAGATCTCACCATTTCTCGAATCTGTGATTGTGTATCACTTACGAAAATAAAATTAAAAATTTTGATTTGTAAAAAGACATTTACGACATTAAGATATTGCATTGTTCGTTATGCGATGCCCCAGTTTAACGCAACCTCTGAAGTGAAGAGACGCGGAGTCTGAGGTACAAAATGCTATCTATCTTTTTGTGTTTTTCCCTTGTCCATGTCTGTTTTCTTTCCTCAGATCCATACCCTTTATCTGAATTGCCTCCGACATTCACAAAATGATAACTTTTTCATCTCTCTGCTTCTGCCACCTCACTCTCTACTCTTTTCACGAGATGGGTTACTGAAAGCTGGCAGTTTGTCGGTGATGGCAATTCATATGCACGCCCATATCTAGAGTTTGTGCGTCTGTTCCCCTTAGATTTTGTTTTTCTCTTTTTGGAATATGTTAACTTATTCTCTTGTTATCATTAATGGGGCTCCTATTTGTTGTTTTTATGTTCGATTTAAAGATCTGCGCAGAATTTGGAAAAATGGTTTTATCCAATAGTAATGTATACTTTCCGAGGGATTGTGCTTCTGGTGTTTTCGGTTCAGTTTTTCATTCATTATGGTGCTAGTGAGTGCTGTTTCATTGGTTTCAATTTCTACTTTCTGTACAGTTATTGATTCGTGGCTCTAGTTTGCACCAGATAGGTGCTTTGTGGAACTGAGTTGGTACGGTTGAAACGGTGATTGTGGTGAGATAATTATGAGATATTGTTGTTTGATTGAAATTGAATAGTTATTTTTGCTCGTATATTATCTATTTTTTATCTGCCAGTTGAAGTTGAAACCATGGTATATTGTTGTTATGCAGTGACAAGAATGGGCAGAGGGAGAGCAGATGGGAAACCGAGAAAGCGGTTGGTCATACCTGTGATAGTTTTAGTGATTGTCGGTGCTTTCTTTTACCTGTATTCTAGGGATAGCGGTTCATCCTCTATTGAGTATGGTAGCAAATCTTTGACTTTTGGAGGAGATGAAAGTGCCATACCGAAGACCATTCCAGTGAGTTCTCTTGAATGTTAAGGTCTTGTTTGAGGATTCAAGTTATTTTACTCGTGTTCAATTTTTTTCAGGTTTGTGATGATCGTCTCTCAGAGCTAATTCCGTGTTTGGACAGAAATTTCATATACCAAACAAGGTTGAAGCTTGATCTGACTATTATGGAGCACTACGAGCGACACTGCCCGATGCCTGAGAGGCGCTATAATTGTTTGATTCCCCCTCCTCCAGGATACAAGGTGTCTCTCTTTTCTCCAGCATTGTTTCTCTTAGATATAACTAAGAGAGTTAAATAAATTGGGAAAATTTCTGTGCTTACAAGCTTTGAGTTCTGTTCTTGATAATAGATTCCAATCAAGTGGCCCAAAAGCAGAGATCAGGTATGGAGGGCAAATATACCTCATACTCATCTTGCAACTGAGAAATCTGACCAGAGATGGATGGTTGTAAAAGGTGAAAAGATAGTTTTTCCTGGTGGAGGAACTCACTTCCACTACGGTGCTGACAAATATATTGCATCAATTGCCAATGTAAGATAGTTACTGTCTGGGCCAAAACATAAAACTTTTACATGACTAGAAAAATTTATAACTTAGTATCTGTGGTTTTGATATTTACAGATGCTTAACTTTCCAAACAATATCATAAATGATGAAGGAAGACTTCGCAATGTTTTTGATGTTGGCTGTGGTGTTGCAAGCTTTGGAGGATATCTTCTTTCTTCTGATGTAATAGCAATGTCATTAGCACCAAATGATGTTCATGAAAACCAAATACAGTTTGCTTTAGAAAGAGGAATTCCCGCATATCTTGGTGTCTTGGGGACATTAAGACTTCCTTACCCTAGTAGATCTTTTGAACTTGCCCATTGTTCTCGCTGTAGAATTGATTGGCTTCAAAGAGATGGGATACTTCTTCTTGAGCTAGATAGGTTACTCAGGCCAGGAGGCTACTTTGCGTACTCATCTCCTGAAGCCTATGCTCAGGATGAAGAAGATCGAAGAATATGGAGACAAATGAGTGCTCTTGTTGGGCAGATGTGTTGGAAAATTGCTGCTAAGAAGAACCAGACTGTCATATGGGTGAAGCCTCTTACAAATGACTGCTACTTAAAAAGAGAGCCTGATACTCACCCTCCCCTCTGCAGTCCTGATGATGATCCTGATGCTGTTTGGGGAGTTAAAATGAAAGCTTGCATCTCACGTTACTCTGATCGTGAGTGATATCTTCTCCATTTCATTTAATGATTTAGTCTGTTCTCTAATCTCAACACCATGAAATAAACTGATAATAAGAATGTTCCTATAGAGTATAGACCCTTAACAGTTCAAAAAATATTTGACTATGAATAACAAGTGATGAATGAAACAACGTAGTGCTTGAGGGGCGGCTGTCTTGTGATTATGGATATAATATCCAGTAGTTGGCTAGTTAAATCAGATAGCTTTTGCTATTCTAGATGGGCCCATGTTCTTTCTGATTACATTACATTCAACACAAGTTATACAACTCATTTTTTTTCATATATTAATGTTGCATGGTTTTGTTCTTTTCCATCAACAATTTGTGGTATTGTTTCTTTACTCTTTTATCATAAGTTGAAAAGTCAATAACCATATATTCTGCTGGTCTATGCAGAGATGCACAAAGCAAGAGGATCTGGTTTGGCTCCTTGGCCAGCTCGATTGACTACTCCACCTCCTCGTCTTGCTGACTTTAACTATTCTACTGAAATGTTTGAAAAGGACATGGTAATTTAAAATCTATCCTGTTTACACTTTTAATGACTTGAATAATGAATGCAAATAACCATCAAAAGTAGAAGCAAAGGTAACAGTGAAGAAAATTGTGAGAAATACAAGACAGAAGTGGAAACCCAACATTTGCCAATTGAAAGTATAAACAAATATAACTGGGATCTCATTCTCATAAAATTTGACATGAATAAATGAAGAAACTCTCCATTTTTGTCCAAAGGAAGACAATCTAAATGTGACACCATATGAATAGTTCTCTTAATTGTGATTTCATCTTTGTCCCAGTCATGAAATTGGGTGCAATATGGCTCAAAAGAAGTCATTATTCTTGAAATCAGAATCTAAAAGCATATTAGCTTCGTAGCAACGTGTCTGATTACGTTGTTTATGACAACTAATTCTGTTCAGGAATATTGGCACCAAGAGGTTGTTAATTACTGGAAAATGCTTGGCAATAAAATTAAGCCTGAGACAATTCGGAATGTGATGGACATGAAGGCACATTTGGGCTCATTTGCTGCTGCTTTGAAGGACAAAGACGTTTGGACTATGAATGTGGTGCCAGAAAATGGACCAAACACTCTCAAGATCATATATGATAGAGGGCTGTTAGGAACGGTTCACAATTGGTATGGCTCTTATCTTTATAAAGGAATTATCTTTCTCAAGGTTATAATAACAGCAATTTCTGTTTAATCTACTGCTTCATTCTCTTCAATACCTCTGAAACTTTGCCCTTTAATCTACAAGACTTTGCTGTTATTTCTCTGAAATGCAAGGATACCCCACCATTGGAAGCACTACTTTCATATAGTTAAACCACATTCTAGTTGGAAGAAATATTACCTTCTTTTGACCATGTTTTGTGATTGATGTGACAGGTGTGAAGCATTTTCAACCTACCCTCGAACTTATGACTTGCTCCATGCATGGGGTATATTTTCTGATATCATTGAGAAAGAATGCAGTCCAACGGATTTATTGATTGAAATGGATAGAATCCTGAGGCCTAAAGGTTTCGTCATTGTCCATGATAAGCGGTCAGTAGTGGTGTTTATAAAGAAGTTCTTGCCAGCATTGCACTGGATTTCAGTGGCCACATCTAATCTCGAGAAAGACTCAAGCCAAGACAAAGATGATGCAATTTTGATAATTCAGAAGAAGATTTGGTTGACAAGTGAGAGCATCCGGGTTTCAGAATAGTAGCATGCTCACTTTGAAGTTTAACGTTTCATCAATACACAGTCATGGAAAATTGATCTTATAGCTCTTTTCATGTGCTGTAGGTGCTCTTTTATATGTTATTCATATTCTCTACAACATAGGTAGAAGTGTCAGCAAAAGATCATCCAAATCATGTTGGTTGATTTTATTTAATTTTGGACACAATTAGTCACCCTTTTGTTGTGATTAAGATAATTAGATGAATTCCAGGAAAGATTTTGTTTTTCTAAATCAATTGGAACATATTACAGGATAATGAGGTTGTATTTGTTTATTTATTTATCAATTTTGCTGCTGCTTTGGGAAACTTTTGATCAGGTTATTCTGGTTCACTACCTACATCGTCGCCCAATCCCAACCAACCATAAAAGACAAGACATAAACAAAAGGAATGGCTTCTAGTGAATTTTTATGGTAGCTTTAGTCACTTGAGAATAATGGGAGCGCAGAAACTATTTTGAGCTGTCATTACATCTGCATTTACTTCTAGCTAACATAGTACATCATTTTTTTGCTGTCCTGAAACTTGGAAACTTGCTGTTAATCGAGGAGTCGCATTTAAGGTATGAAACATTATGATTATTGTTTCTTTTTTCTGTTTGATTTTATGTGATGTTTATGACAGAAGTTATGTACAAAAGTTAGATTAAGAGCAAGAATCTAAAAAAGGATGAATGAATAGAAATTCTTATTAGAAAAATATACAGAGCTTGAAAAGATATAACTAATAATGCTAGTTATGATTATTATGTTTATGACATAACTAATAATGCTAGTTATGATTATTGTAACTCTTTTATTGAATCGAGACTCCGTTTAAGCAACAAAAGCTCGAATCAAAGAAGTTGTTTCACTCTTTTGTTTCAAACAAATCGAAGTATGTTTGGTCTAGCATTATTTTCAACTATGGACATAACGTACTTATGTAACCTGAAAAAAAAAAGAAAAGAAAGAAAGAACAAGAACACAGGTGTCAAGAAACTAGAATAAATACGGAACATGTAAGCGAGAAGAAAGTGAGGAAAGAAGAAATTTTCGTAAGAGCCTAAAGAAATTTTATGTGTCTCCTATTTTGCCACTCAGTCTTTAAATAGAACATTCTCCTTCCTTTGTCTCGTGCTTTTACAATTATCTCTATTAGAGGGTGGTTTATTGTTTCCTTTTCCTTGTTGCATGTTACACTTCTTCCTCATGAGAAACAACCTTGTCCTCAAGGTTGAAAGTTGGATAAGAGTTTCTTATATCTTGTCCAGATTCCCAAGTAGCTTCTGCTGCTTCAGTATGTTGTCACTGAATCAAAAGTTGTTGGACTACTGTTGAACCTTGCATGACTACTCGTGTTGTGAGAACTTTCTCAGGTTGGTCTAGTCCAAACTCATAAGTAGTAAGCGACAATGGAAAATAATGCTGATTATAGTGGCCATGAAACTTTTTTAGGAGTGATATGTGAAATACCAGATGTAATTTAGCAGTAGCATAGCTTGTAGGCATCATTTCCAATTTTTTGCAACACTTCAAAAGGGCCAAAGTAACGTAATCCTAGCTTATAGTTTTTCCTTAGAGCTAGCGACGGTTGACGATAGGCTATAACTTTACTAAAACCATATCACCGATAGCTAGTTGGACATCTCTCCTTTTCTTATTTGCTTGAGTTTTCATATAATTTTGGGCTCTTGACAAGTTAATTTTTAGCAGCCGTAATAAGGCATCTCGAGTCTACAATGTTTCTTGTAAAGCTGGAGGATCATCAACCTGATGGACGTATGGAACCACCGAAAGGGGATATAATGAAGCTCCACGAGTGATTTTGATGGTTGAATGAAGCTTCCTTGCAGTAATGATGAAGATGCACCGAAGAGAATGAGATGGAATGGCAGCGAAAATGGTTAGAGAAGGTTCCTAAGAGGTTAGGCCAACTTAGGAAGGAGGGCTAGAGGAGAAATCTAGGAGAATGCTCTAGCAATTTGGACTATCAAAAGTGCAAGTCATGGAGTGATCTCAACATGTATTTGCAATAACAATCAAGAGTAATCTTACAAAGAGTGTGAAGACTCTCATTTATAGTAGAGAGCATCTCCTAAAATGAATACCAAAATGCAAGACTAAATGAAAGGTGGCCATGTGAAACACATGTGTCTAGACCTAGATCTAGATCTAAGATCCACAAAAAGTGTATCACATGCCAGGTGGTATGTCACACTTTTCTCATTTAACACATGTGCTAAATGTGCAACTCATGGCTAAAGCTAAATGTAAACTTGGTCTAAACTTTTGTAATTGGTCGTGAATGGACCCAATTGCTAAATCTAGATGAATTATGATCCAAAACTACTTCTAATCATTTTACAATTTATTTTTAAAGCATGGCCTAAACAATTGGCCCAAAAATAAATATATTCTAATGAACTTTTAGGAAGCTTTTGGAGTCCTTTAGGTCCATTATGGTCTTGAAGCTATTAGGCCTAAGAAAGAAGCATCATGATTGGTCTTTGATTGAGCCTATGACTAGGCCCAAGTCATCAGGAAATCATCTCGTTCTTGGGAAGTTCCCTCACGATTTTTTAGCAAGGTCACGATTCGACGAATTTCCTCTTTGTAACGTGTTAGTTAGGATTGCATATCCTTCATGCAAGTGTTTTCCACCATTGAGTCAATGAAAACACCAATTTGGAACTAGAAAAAAAGAGAACAAGAACACATGTATCAAGAAACTAGAAGAAATACGGAACAACTAAGCGAGAAGAAATATTCTAGAAGATTTGTGAAAGTAAAGAAACCAAAGATACTTTCATTACCAAAAGATAAATGTTATTACATTCCAATCAGAAAAAAATAACAAAACAGATAGAACAGAGAAAGAGACATAGACAAAACAAAAAGTGAGGAATGAAGAAAACTTCATAAGAGCCTGAAGAAATTTTATTTATCCCCTATTTTGCCACTCAAAGTTTTTAAATAGAACATTCTCCTTCCTTTGCTTCGTTGTTTTACGGTTATCTCTATTAGAGGGATGGTTTATTTTTTCCTTTTTTTCCTTGGTGCATGTTACAACTTATTTCTAAAATTGAAGGAACGAGTATAAGACCCTAAGTATCTATATGTATCAAGTCAAAGAAATTATCAAAGTATTTTTTTGTTTAGGAAGTATGTGTCACTACTATCAACAAAAAGGGAATATTTTTTGTTTGCCTTAAGTGACACATTTCACAAGAAATTGTCCTTATTGAATTTCAAAAAAAGGTGAATAAGTTATATTTGGTTTAATTACACTTTTAGTCCTCTAATTTTTTTTTGAAAACTCAAAAAATATGTAATTCTTATTTGATGCAATTAAGTCAAAAAAATGATCAAATAAAGTTATTTCCTTTATATTGTCATTAACATCATGTTCGTACATGTCACGTGTCAGTTCATAGTATTTTTTATTTTTATTTTTATTTTTTTTCAAATTTAAAATAGATTGTCACGTGCCAACTTATTATCGTACCACTCAACAGTGATAGTGCCACGTATCCTATAGTGTCACATGTTAGTATCACTGTCACGTAGAGCTGTCAAAAGGGGTAACCCGGCCCGACTTGGCTCGACCCACCACAGGTTGATCACTTAGTGAGTCAACCCAACCCGGCTCACTTATTAGCGAGTCAAAAAAATTTGAACCCGACCCGGCCCACCACGGGTTGGCTCACGGGCTCACTTAATTTAAAAAAAATATATTTTTTTATTTTTTTTCCAGTCAAAACTAAATTATAATTCTAATTAAAATCTAAATAAACTTTAATACAATCTAAATACATCAAAATCACGAAAATACAAATTATCTATGTGTTGACTAAAAAAACAACCTAACATGACCCAAGTGCAAAGTTCAACTTAACAAAAAAACACTTGTGTGACCTTTTATTTGCGGGTTGGTGAGCCAACCCGGCTCACCACAGGTTCAACCCGAGAGAGCCAGGTTCTAAGTGAGCCGGGTCAAAATTCAACCCGTATTGAAATTTATAAAAAAAATTCAACCCAACCCGGCCCGAACCTGTGATGAGCCGGGTTGGCTCGCGAGTTCCAACCCATTTTGACAGCTTTACTGTCACGTGTTAGTATCAGTGTCACATGACAATGTCTTGTATTCAATATAGTCCCTATATTTAAAATTTTGACTCGATTTAGTTCCAACTTGTTGGAGCTGTGTTTCTCTCTCCAAATAGGACCAAATTAGTAATTAAGCTTAATTACAACTTATATATACGTGTTAAAATAATTTTTTCAAATTTATACATCAAATCGCTCCACTTAAATATTGAAATTAATTTTATTTTATACATTTTTAATTTCAATAAAGAAATCCCTATCTAAACTTATAATTTTTAAATATTAAAAATGTAAATATAAAATGACACTTGAAATTTTTAATTCTAATATTTGACATAATTTAAAAAAAGTATTTTCCCTTGTTAATTTGTTTATAAATTTATTGTGACAAATATATTTACATGTTTTAACTTAATATATAATAAGTTTAAAGTAGTTTTTTTATTGAAATTAAAAATGTATAAAATAACATTAATTTCAATATTTAGGTGGCCTAATTGATATATAAATTCTAAAAAATTAATTTAACATGTATATAAAGTTTTATTTAAGTTTGAGTACTAATTTGGTCCTATTTTTAAGAGAGGCAACATTGATCCATTTTAGAAAAAATTACGACTAAATTGAGTCAAAATTTTAGATATAGATACTAGATTGAATAGAAAATACTATCATGTGGCACTGACACTTACACATGTGGTAAAGGACTATCTCTTGAACTTATACAAGAAGAACTCGAGGATGAACATTTGCAATTCAAAGGATCTATGATAAGGTCAAAGATCAAAACATGTCTCGAAGCTTATAATGTTCCATAAATGAGGGAACTTAAGAAATAGAAGATCGTGAACACAATTGAAAAATAATTCAGGAAATTAATTAAATTGTAAATATTATTTTAATTTTACAGATCGTTAAATTTTTTGGATGCACGAATCTCGCTAGGTGAGTTAGTTTGAGTTGGCTGGGCGAGTGGTCCTCGCTAGGCGAAAGTTGACATCATTAATTTTAGTTTTTTGTTATTTTTTATATGTTTTTGGCTTTAGGCTTTCTTTTACGATTTATATGTTTTCTTAAACTTATGTGCCTATATATAGAAATACCAAAAACTGATATAGATACTTTTAGTCATATATTAAATTTTTTAAGAGAGGATTTTTTTATATTCTTGGCTTAGGTCTCATATTCTTATCAAAAATTAACATCTTTATGACGAATCTTCACTTGACCTGTTAATATGCTAGATTGTGGCATTCTCCATTACTGTCTTATCTTGTGTTCTTCTCTGATTTATTTTTGTTGTGGTTCTGGAAGATTTAAATTAAAAAATGATCCTACTTTTTTCTCGAAAGGATTATATCATCCGGTATCTAGATCAAGGTTCTAGTTTGAATTTCCTCTTCTATCTTATTTTTCTGTCATATGAAAGAAAATTACAATTTTTTAATGTCTTTTTGTTTTGTGTTTTATTTTGAAATTTTATTTTTTTCATTACTTAGAATTTTTGAAGGAGTAAAACCCTTAAGGTTTTATCCAATTCTATTGAGTTTTTAATTTGTCTTGTTTTTTCGTGTTCTTTATTTAAATTGTAGATTTGATTCGTGAAAATTATTTGCTTTTGTGTTTTTTTAATTATTGTAGTCCCAATTAATTATTTGCTAGTACAATTATATTGATTTACATGAGTTTGAGAATTTGAAGGACAACTTGTTTAGTTTTATTTGTTTATGTGTTGAACTGCGAAATTGAAAAGAAAAAAAAAAGAATAGTGGATCAAAGTCAAAAGGAAACAAATATATATTGAAAGAAAAAAAAAGGAAAGTAAGGATTCAAGAAAAAAAAAAAAAGGAGTTCAACACAATTTTATTGATCTATTAAATTGTAATCTGTCTTTTCTTAGAGTCTTCGTGTTGTTCATTTAAATATTTTTGGTAGTCTTTTTTTATTTTTTCCTAACTTTTTTGTTTTGTGTCTTTAAATTTCCTTAAATTTTTATTTAGATCTTGCAACGTTTTTCACATGGTTTGTTCAGTATTTGCTTAAGCTACAAAAGTTCTTTGCCGTACGCGCTAAAGAGTATTTTAGTGGTAAGAGGCAAGGGAGTACATTCAAGAAAAAATCTATAAGTGTGATACACAAGTAAAAATTTGAATGAAACACATAGAAGAGTGGTAAAGTCATAAATATATTTTATTATACTAACATTTTCTTGCAGGAACTAACAATATTCAGTAATGTAATATGTTTCCGCAAAAACATCTTTTTAAACTTGGTTAACACATGGTTTAAACTATCATACTCCTAATCAAGATTATTTAATTAGAGAATTTAAAAGTATCAAGAGAATGGCAGAGAGAGATAACTTAATCTTTGTGAGGCCTAGGCGGAGAATGTCAATCTAACGAGTTGAGATGTACATGTTAACGACAATCTATAAAAATGACATAATTGAATATTTTTAAAAATTAAAGAACTTAATTTCACTAATAATTACATGTATTTTTTTAAATTTCCTAGCAAATAAGACATAAACCATTTTGTAAGTTAGCTGCACCAATCATCCTAAAGAATTGATTTCCTAAATCTAACAAATAGAATCAGAAAAAAAGGAATTTGCATGACAATGCTTTAGTTATCTTAGACACTGATACTAAATTGTTTGTGTGATTGCTCTGAATTTGAGATTTGTTGAAAAAAGTGTCAATAACTTTTTCTACCAAGAATGATAATTGTTCCTTTTGAAAACAATTGGAACAAAAGAAATTACTTTATTCTCACCAAGAGGAACGTAATAAGGATCAAAGAATCTGTAAGTGGGATTAGAACTTCCATCATCAAGAAATAAATTCAAAGAATAGAAATCTTGGTAAAAGATTTGTTCACACCAACCATTTTCTATCTCAAAGTATGATAAGTAGAAAGGGGCTCCCCATACCATTTTATCATGGTATAAAAGTAGAATAAGGAAATAAAAGAAAGAATATGAGAAGAGAGAAATGAATAAAAATTCTTATTACAGAGAAACAGATACAATTAAAAGTTATAAAAAGTTATTTATGGAATAAAAAATAAAAATAACAACTAATTAATTATAATTATTGACAAACTAGTTGAAACTAATTAACATTGAACCAAACAAAGAATAACTAACAACAAACTCTAATATACAACATACTCTACAATAGTTTAAAAGAAAAAGGCGTTTCACATTAATTGTCATTTTACAAATAATACGAATAATAATTCCTGACACCTCCATTTCTCTTAATATTAAATGAAAATATGGGACGAAACAAGAAATTTATAAATTAAAGATTAAATAAGTTTTTAACTTCTAAACTTCATTATTGCAGATTTGACATTTTACTTCGCCTTATAGGTCTCGGTTATAGCGGAACCAAAGCCTATAAGGAGGCGGTGACATTTTGGCAATTTCGTCCAACTATATTGCCTCGGGTGTGTGCAAAACCGGTGCAGTAAGAGGTTTTAGGCCTCGGTTGCAAAAGAACCGAAGCCTATAAGGCAGCCCAAACCAAAATTTCAAAAATGCAATCAACGTCAGCACTTTTGGCTTCGGGTGTTTTTGAACCGAGGCAATATGAAGAGGTTTTTGGCCTCGGTTAAAAAAGAACCGAGGCCTATAAGTCAGCCAGTAACCCTCAAAAATGTCACCAGCGCCGTCACATTTGGCTTCGGGTCTTTATTGACCGAGGCCATAAAGGGACTTTAGGCCTCGGTTATTAATTGAACCGAGGCCATATGCCCTATTTAGGTTCCCAAATTCGCGACTTCGCACTGTTCACCTTCGTCCCTGAGCGAACACTTTGCACGCGGTGGAGGCATTCTCGTCATTGTTTTCTCATGTGGTGGTGTTTAGTTCGTCATTGGCGAAGGAGGCATGCTCGCGGCTCACGACAAAGGCGTGATTTGGTGGTCACTCTCTTCCTTTGTTTGCGGTGGTGATGGCGACACAGTGGTAGGGTTGCCCGCAACAGTGGCTTGAGTTCTGCTTCGAATGGCGGTGGAGGTGTTGGATCTCTAGATCTTTTGGCTCTACTGGTTCATGGTGGTTTGTCGTTGTCGTATTCAGACCGTGCAGTGGTAGCATGGGTTTGAGCGTCGCGGTGGGTTGCTCGTTCAGTGCTGGTGAAGGTCTGGCCGTGACAGCGTTTGTCGACGATCTCGATGGCGAGGATGAGTGCAGCAATGCTAATGGTGGTACAAGCAAAGTACCCCTGTGGCTTCGGGTCCTCAGAGAACCGAGGCAGAAAAGTACCCCCTATGGCTTCGGTTGACACCCGAGGCCAAAAATCACCCTTTTTTGCCTCACCCCAATATGCTTCGATTCTAGAACCGGGGCAGAATATCAAAAACAACCGGAGCCAAAAGCCCTTACTGCACTAGTGCTTTTAAATTTTGATGTCAAATTAAAATTCTTCTCTAACCAAAACTTTAATATTTTTACTCTCTAAACTTAAAAAAATGAATGAATATAGTTATTTTAACTTAATTATGTTAATTTTTCTTGACGTATTAAACACGTTTTCTAACTGACAATGAAGCAACGTGTTAAAATCTGTAAACAACACAAATGTTAATATGAGATGCACTTATCAAGTTAAAATTTATTGTAATTGAGTTAAAATGATTATATCAATTTATTTTTAAAGTTGTGAGACCAAAATCTATCAAAGTTTTGAATATGGACAAATTTTATTTTCACGTTAAAATTCAGGGACTAAAAATATATTTAATCCTAAATTACATGTGAAAAATTAAAATTAAGGAGATCATAATAAAAAGTGTAATTAAAATAATTTTATAAAACCTCGACACATTCAAAACGAATAAGAAATCCTTTTCACTGTAAATATTTTAAGGTATAAACATTAATTTGGCCCCTATTTTCGTTGAGTTTGTTCAATTTAGTTATAATATTTTTTTTTCAATCTGGTTTCAATATTCATCAATTTTGTTCAATTTATTATTTTTTATTAATGTCATTTAAAAAATTAATGGGAAATGAACATTGTATGTCACGTCGTGGCTTTTTTGTTTTATTTTTTCATTTTTTTAATTTTTAGAAAAAAGTTCACGTGTCAATCTAGTATCGTGCCACAGACAATAGTAGTGCCACATGTAAGTGGAGTGTCATGTGTCAGTGTCTTATATTCAATTTGGTCATATCTTTTGTTCGATTAAGTTCACTTTTTTTTTAATTGAACAATTTTGTTCCTTTCTAAGTTGATATCAAATTTAATTTGTATATAAATGTTATACTGATATTTTATTAAAATTCACATTATTAAATATTTTTAATTTAGAGCTATAGTTGATTTAAAATTAGAATGAAAATTTTAAAAGTAAGAACTAACCATTGGTTTAAAATTTTAAGAGGTTAAAAATTACATAAAATATTAAAAATCATATCAACTATTAAATAAAAATGTCATAAAACATTATGTCAATCAACTATAAAATAAAATTGTGAAATTTAAATATATTGTTTTTTTATAAAGTTAACTATTTTTATTTCTTTTCTTTGTTTTTTATCACAATAATAATTACAATGATTTCTTTTAATATTGTAAAATGTATTAATTCTAATTTTTATTAATACTTTATATGTTTTTTAATCTCTTAAACTTTTAAATCAATGGTGCTAGTCTCCAATCTTACAATTTTTATTCTATTTCTAAACCAACTTTAACTTAAGCCAAAAAAAATTATTAAAAATGTGAATTTTAATAAAAATATCAATATAACATTTATATAAAAGTTAAATTTGGTTTTAGTTTGGAGAAAGATGAAATTGATCCATTCAAACAAAATTGGGACTGAATTGAACAAAAGTTACGAATATAGGGACTAAATTGAATATAAGATATTGACACATGACACTACACTGACACATGGCACTAGTACTGCTACTTTACACGATGTTGGATTAACACATGAACATTTTTTTTAATTAAGAAAAATTAAAAAGAACAAAAAAAAACATAAATTGACACGTGATATACATGTGACATCACATTTAATATAGAATCATTCCAATAAATGAAGCATCACATGATTATAATATAAATAGAGCACACGGCAAAAGTATATTGGTATCAACCATTACAGTCATCCATAATATATTGAAAGGAAAAACTAAGGCACAAACACATGCCATAAACAAAGTTCAAAATGAAACAGTTGTCCAAAAGGTTGCTCTTAGAGCAAGGAATTTACAAAATAATAGTACACGAACTGTATTCCCAATAAGAATAAAAACAACAGGACTAAGCCTAGACAACTGAATCTCCATCACCTGAACGACCACCAGGAGTTTCCACATCTACTCACACCAATTATTTGGTGATCATTGCAAAAAGGAAAAGCCAAACAAAACACAAAACACAAATAGAAGGGTAAGCTAGAGTAAAATATTTTTAACATGTTATTGAGCAAGCAAATGTTAAAACATGTTATAACCAGGCAAAGCATTAGGCACCCAAAACATGTGAAAGCAAAAAATCAGACTCTTTGACTCAATTATCCGGATTATACGCTTGATATAGAATTTTAAAAGAAGTATGCACCTATGCTGGTTTCTAAACTCTGTAGAGTCTAGACACAAGATAAGTTTTTCTAAGTGAGTTCTTAGAAGATTGAGTGTTGTGCTGTTGCTAGGAAAGCTAGTCATCCTCTGTGTGATTCAAGGGGAGTTTTGTTCATCTCTTGTGATTGTTCAAGAGAGGTGTTTTCTAATCCTTACTCTTATATAATCTGTTATAATCTGTTTATTATAGTGATTGAGTTAATCTCTTTGTTTAAGAGATTAACAACTGGATGTAGGGTCTTTTAATCTGAACCAGTATAAATATCACTGTGCATCTCTCTCCTTTAAACTCTTTATTTATCTGCACTTGCATTTAAAGTAACTGTGATTTTAAGTTAATCATTTAAATTTTGAGAAAATTTTTTAAAACCTGTTAAGACTTATAAAAATCCAATTCACCCCCTCTTGGTTTTTGACCATAGTTTAAATATTCCGCTACGCAATACCAACAATTTGTATCAAAGCTTGCTTTGATAGTTATTCAAATTTTTCGAAAATGATAGGGTCAAACCAAACTTTTGCTGAAGGTGCGTCTATCAATAGACCTCCACTTTTCACTAGTGAAAACTACCCTTTTTGGAAAGTCAGAATGCAAATATTTTTAGAATCAGTTGATAGGGGTATTTGGGATGCTATTTTGAATGGACCATTTGTTCCTGTTAACGTTGTTAATGAAGTGCAAGAACCAAAGCCTTTTGCTCAATGGACTGCTGATGAAAATAGGCGAGCTTAATATGATGTTAAAGCTAGAAACATCATATCATCTACTCTAACTCTTGATGAGTGCTACAAAATTTCTATTTGCACTAGTGCACGCGAGGTGTGGGAAATCCTTCGAGTAACTCATGAAGGAACTGATGATGTCAAATGGGCTAGAAAGAACTCCTTGATTTAAGAATATGAAATGTTTCGCATGCAGTAGGGAGAAACCATCTATGATGTGCAGAAGCGGTTCACACACATCGTCAACCATCTCAGTGGGCTAGGTAAAACCTTTGATATTGATGAAATTAACATAAAAATTCTTAAATCCTTGAATAGGACTTGGCAGCCCAAGGTGATGGCCATCACAAAGTCACAGAATCGTGCAACAATGACCATGGCAGCTCTCTTTGGAAAACTGAGAGAGCACGAGCTTGAACTAGGAAGATTGAATGATGAAGAAGATCAAGGAAGAAAGAAGAATATTGCTTTCAAAACTGAAGTTGTCAAAGGAAAGAAGCAAAAAGAGGAGGAAGATTCTGATGATGATGAGAATCTTAGTCTCATGA
>Ga0214544_1004653_pt1 | contig 27385 bp, 19 predicted proteins | sample CNSS3metaG_FD_160074 | JGI IMG/M metagenome (GOLD analysis project Ga0214544, IMG submission 160074) | Root nodule microbial communities from cowpea collected in UCLA plant growth center, Los Angeles, California, USA - CNSS3 | ecosystem: Host-associated > Plants > Roots > Nodule | place: USA...
CATACCAACCAATACATTTTCTTCATAAATGGGAAAAAGACCACTTTACAACCTCTATCACCTCAAGAAGTTAATAAGGATAGAAATATAATAAGAAAAGATAAAGAAGAAAAAGAAAAGGGGCAAGTTTTCACTAAGGTGTTACTTGCCTACAAAAAAATTCTTCCAAAACAAGATGTGCATCACCCTTCCTTCTCTTCCCAAGCCAAAAAGGAAGGCCCAAAGCACAAGCAAGAGAGCAAGAGTACTCTAGAAAATAAAGATGGCCTAACCAAAGCTAAGGGTAATATCCTTAGAAAGGATGAAACAAGAGCTCAAAAAAGGGAGGCACAAATCCTCCCCAAAATCAAGTCAAGCTCCATCTACAAAGGCTTAAAGAATTTGTGGTCAAATTCTCTCCAAGGAGGGGAGGATGATGAAAGATTGACCCCAACCAAGGATGGAGGCACATGCTTAAGAAGACTAAGCATGTTTAGAAAGGAAGTTCACAAATCCTTCATCTCTTTCATTTGTGATTGTTATTTTTGATTCCCAAAGTTGCCTTAGTTGAATCAACTTTAGTTGACTTGTTGACCTTTGACTAGGTTTGACTTATTGACTATAGTTGACTTGACTTAAGCCAACATGATAATCTATGATGTGGAGGAGAGAGTAAAGCAAAGGCATAAAGCATAAAGTAAAATGCATAAAACAAGTGTACCTATGTGCCTTTGGTTTCCTTTGTGTTTAACATACTTTTGCCACTTTTTGGAGACATATGAGACACATTCTTTGTCTCCTTTTGTGCTAGAACGAAATTAGCCTTGCACACACCATAGTTAGCTCTTTTCTCTCTCATTTTTGTAACCTTATTTGACCTAGTTTCTAGAAGCTAGGGTTATATTTTTGTAGAGACATCCTTAGGTATCTTTTATTTTCTTAGCAACCCCTAAACTCTTTAAGGGGTGCTCCTAGACATGTAAAAGGGTTGAACATTTTGAAGTAAAAACACTATTGTGTCTCAACCATTTGTGATAGTTTCCTCCCTTGGGAGTGAATACTTTTAAGCCTTATCTTGCCTAGCAAGTGGCGGCACACATCCACTCATCTTCAAGGTTGCCATGGCTTCTAGCCTAGCCTTGTTACTTTGGGAGAGTGATCTAAACACTTGGGTTGGATTTGGTCTCGGTTTTCATGTTGTATAACCTCTAATCCATTTATTTTCTCTCAGATTTGAGTGTTTTTGTTGTAGGAATCATGGCAAGTTCATCATATGCACCTACACCAAACAAAAACAATACATTGATGAGATTGCTTCGGGATTTGGAGTTGTCTAGGAAGGAGGCCTTTGAACAATTGAGAAAATACAAGGAGCAAAGTGACCTAAGAATCCAAGAGCATATTCAAAGGCTTGAAGCTAAAGAGCAAGAAAGAGAGACTAGGAAAAGAGGGCATTCTAGGCGCAACCAATCACGAGAGAAGTAAACTCCAAAGATTCCTAATTTCTATGGAGGAAGTGATCCCAAAATCTTCCTTGATTGGGAAGCTAAAGTTGATCAAATTTTCAATGAAACTCATGTAAAGGATCAAACACAAGTTGATCTAGTAGTTTTAGGATTTTTGGAGTATGCCAATACTTGGTGGCATAAATTTTGTAAGAATTATGACCAAGGGCCACCTGCGACTTCTTGGATGGACATTGAAACTCTTATGCGCGCTAGATTTGTTCCTCCCTCGTATAGGAAGGAACTTCTTCTGAAGCTTCAAAGGCTTCACCAAGGTTCTATCAGTGTGAGTGAGTACTTTAAAGAATTAGAGTCTCAAATGCGTATGGTAGAAATAAAAGAAACTAACAAAGAGAAAATAAAAAGATTTGTGAGTGGTCTTAGGAGAGACATACAAGAAGTAGAGTTGTATAAGTACTCCACTCTTGAAAATGTTTTCACACTTACCTTTGGGATTGAAATTCAATTGAAAAGAAAAAGAAGGGCAAAGAAAAGTTACTCACCCAACCACTACTTTAGTCACTCATGGAAGGGAATGGATAAAAAGAAACATGATAAGTTCCCTTATAACTCTCATCAAGAACCACCAACTAAAAGTAAGTCACCAAGTGATCACATTCACCATTCCACTTCTTCAAGATCAAGTTCCATTAAATGTTTCAAATGTTTGGGTTATAATCACATTGCTTTAAATTGCCCAACCAAGAGGACCATGATCTTAAAGAAGAGTAATGATGTTGAAAGTGAACACTCATCTCCCCATTCTCTTTCAAAAGAATCTTCTTCCTCTAGTAAAACTAAATTCTTTTAGAAATACCCTATGTTATTAAGGCGCATGATAGGTCAGGATCAAAGTGAGCTTGAACCAACTCAAAGAGAAAATATTTTTTCAATCTAGATGCAAAATTAACAAATGGGTTTGCTCTCTAATTATTGATGGAGGAAGTAGTACCAATGTGGCTAGCACAAGGTTGGTGGAAAAGCTTAGCTTAGAGACCATTCCTCATGTTAAGCCCTACAAGCTTGCTTGGATACGTAAAGAGGGAGAAATAGATGTCAATAAGCAAGTCCTAATTAACTTCTCTATAGAAAGCTAGAAAGATTAGGTGCTATGTGATGTTGTTCCCATGGAAGTCACACATATCTTACTAGGTAGGCCATGGCAATTTGATAAACAAACTTTACATGATGGTCATACCTACCAATACATTTTCTTCATAAATGGGAAAAAGACCACTTTACATCCTCTATTACCTCAAGAAGTTAATAAGGATAGAAATATAATAATAAAAGATAAAGAAGAAAAAGAAAAGGGGAAAGTTTTAACTAAGGTGTTACTTGCCTACAAAAAAATTCTTCCAAAACAAGATGTGCAGCACCCTTCCTTCTCTTCCCAAGCCAAAAAGGAAGGCCCAAAGCACAAGCAAGAGAGCAAGAGTACTCTAGAAAATAAAGATGGCCTAACCAAAGCTAAGGGTAATATCCCTAGAAAGGATGGAACATGAGCTCAAAAAAGGGAGGCACAAATCCTCCCCAAAATCAAGTCAAGCTCAATCTACAAAGGCTTAAAGAATTTGTGGTCAAATTCTCTCCAAGGAGGGGAGGAATATGAAGGATTGACCCCAACCAAGGATGGAGGCACATGCTTAAGAAGACTAAGCATGTTTAGAAAGGAAGCTCACTAATCCTTCATCCCTTTCATTTGGGTTTGTTATTTTTGATTCCCAAAGTTGACTTAGTTGAATCAACTTTAATTGACTTGTTGACCTTTGACTAGGTTTGACTTATTGACTATAGTTGACTTGACTTAAGCCAACATGATAATCTATGTTTATTTGCTTTGTAGGTTAATTAGGAGTAAGAAAACAATGCTAGGTGGCGCATGGTGATTGGGGAGCATAAATGATGTGGAGGAGAGAGTAAAGCAAATTCATAAAGCATAAAGTAAAAGGCATGAATCAAGTGTACTTATCTACCTTTGGTCTCCTTTGTTTTAGCACACTTTGGCCACTTTTTGGAGACATATGAGACACATTCTTTGTCTCCTTTTGTGCTAGAACGAAATTAGCCTTGCACACACCATAGTAGCTCTTTTGTCTCTCAGTTTTGTAACCTTATTTGACCTAGTTTCTAGAAGCTAGGGTTATGTTTTTGTAGAGACATCCTTAGGTATCTTTTATTTGCTTAAAGGCCCCTAAACTCTTTAAGAGGTGCTCCTAGACATGTAAAAGGGTTGAACATTTTGAAGTAAAAACACTTTTGTGTCTCAACCATTTGTGAGAGTTTCCTCCCTTGGGAGTGAATACTTTTAAGCCTTATCTTGCATAGCAAGTGGTTGCACACATCCACTCATCTTCAAGGTTGCCATGGCTTCTAGCCTAGCCTTGTAGTGGCGTGCTTCTCACATTTTTACCTTTTCTTTCCTTTCCATTTTATGTTTTCTTCTTCCTTTAATTGTTCTTGGTTTTCTATGGTTTACGTGCTTTCCATTTCCTTTTTGTTTTGATTCAATCCATCATCTTCTTCTCTTGAGCTTTGTGAAAGGAACCTTCACATCTAGATAGCTTGCTATCTTAATTTCCAATGGAGATTTCACTTAGCTTTCTTAATCAACTCACACCATATTCAATCATCTTAAAAAGGAACAAGTTAATCCTTCATCATTAAATCCCTTATATGAAATACAACATTCTTGGACTAGGGATTACACCTCACATTGTCCACCACTCTAATAATATCTAAAACCAATATTACCATGAATACAAAATCATTAAATATCTACAGGGTAAAGTAAAAAAGCATTATTATATGTACCTACCGTACACCAAATCAACAAAGAATTTTCCATCAACTATATCCTTGATACTTTTAAAGTTATAAATGTTTAGATGAATACTTGAAATTGGTTGTTCTTTTATAGTTGTTGCACCTATGAACAATAACTTGTAAGGGTGGTCACAAACCCAAAATTGTCCTTGGTTCTTCATGATTTTAAAATTATGCATTATGTAGGTATGACCCTCAACGAACTTTTCTTCCCACAAACCTATATCTTCCTTTTTTACCATTGCAGAAATCATACCCCCCTGGAAAAATAAGGTAAACAGTAAAGATCATTCCATATCCCAAAATAAAGAACACAACAAACTTTATTTACCTTCTGATCCAAAAGAATCAACTTCATATGACGATTCGTATCCCGGTTTTGAACAAACCACAAATCCTTTACTCTCACAGCAAGCTTCAAAGTCTCTTTCTTCTCATCTATATCTTTGATCAAATCAAATTTTCTAGCCATTTGAAGACAACAAATACAACCTACACGAACTCAAGAAGAACACCAACGTCCCACCCTAAAAAAAAGCACACACAAAATAAAATCCATTTACACAACCCGAAAAGTATAAAAATAACAAAAAATAAAACTAAAAAATAAAGCAAAGGAAGATCATACCTCACATAACTAGGGAAACAAAAATACAAACCAAAAGTGTTAAACACATCCAAAACATAATAACAGTAAACAACAAACAATGAACTGAAAAATACAAACACGAAATGTAAAATAATTTCAGAAAATATATTAAAGAGGATCGAAGCAAAAGGAAGAAAAGAAAAATCATCTCAGACCAATTGAGATACACGATCACAATAAACAACATCCAAAACACATTATCAGTTAATAACAAACAATGCACTGAAAAATATAAACAATGCACTCAGAAAAAATAATAAACAGGATCAAACCAAAAGGAAGAAACGAAAAATCATCTCAGACCAACTTAGCTACACCATCAAACCAAAAACTCGAACACAAAAACGAAGAAAACCAATAATGATATCATAGAAAATAGGGTACTGGATCGAAGGAAAAATTCAGACAATAAACTAGAAAAAAAAATCCCATACCCAAACCGGAGAAAAGAAGACGCAAGAACCATATGAAAAAACTAAACCACTAAACACTACCCTTAAAAAATGATTTCAAACACAGTTGAGATAATTAATGCATGCAACTTCAATCAACTCATGCACAATATCCCTCCTTCCAACACTTAACAGGCGGGAAATGCAAAATTACTTTTAATCCCGGGCACTAAACGAAAATTGAATCTGAAGAAAAGGGTTAGACCAGTAAAATACTGAGCTTTGGGTTTCATATCACTGCCAAAACTTTATTTTACGAAAATACCAGTTTAGAAGACAAGTGTCAATCAATTAAGTTGGGGTATTTGAGTAATATCCAGCTGAGAAATTACTAAAAAACCTGAAAAAAGGACACATGTCAATAAGTTAAGTTGGGGTATTTGGGTAATATCGAGAGGTGTTTGTTTTCTTATAGTTTAGACTAGACACTCTAGTCTAAAACTGCTAGAAAAAGGTCTAGGACTCTATTTAACCTTTTTCCTTCTAAAGTTGGTTATTGTAGAACTTTTAAGGTGACAACTTTAATGAGAGTAAAATTTTTTTTTACTTGTCTACTTTTGTTCAATGACGATTATTAACTGCTTTACTTGTATCATCAATGATATTAAAGATGAATAACCTAGGTCTAATGTAAGGCCCACTATATTGTTTCCCTTTTCTGCCCTAAATTAAAAGGGGTTGCCCTAATGTAATGGGCCTAAGGGCTGGCCCAGAGGATAAAACCAAACCCTAATCTTCCCTAACCCACTTACTTTCACTCTTCCACAGAAACGTAGCCGTCTCCCTCTACTGCCCAAAAGAGCTCTGCTAGGGTTCGCTTCCTCGCCTCGAACAAGTCCGCTCAAAGCTCAGTTTTTGTTTTCTGCTCCATGTAAGTGATCCCCAATCTCATACCTTTACTCCGTAAAAGCTCTTTTCCGTATTCCTTCATTTAGGGTTCCATAATAACGTTGTTCTGCTACTGTCCCGCTGTTTCGCCAATTTCCCAGTCTATCTCTCGAGTTGCTGTGCTTCGTGGTCCAATGTCGAAGCCTCGTGTAACCCCTTTCCAGGTACGGGAAGTTAGGGTTTTGCGAAGTAATTGGTATCCATGATTGTTTATGTAATGTTCGTGTGATTTGATGATCTGTATGCTACCTTGAGTGTGTGGAATATGCTATTGTGTTGTTTGGCTGGGTTTTTTGTCTGTTATGCGAATGAACAATGGGCGAGGACTGAAAATCTCACCCAAGCGAGCTTGTCCTGCCCAGGTGAAATGAGCTAGGGCTCGCCCAGGAATTTTCGCGTGAGGGGTCGCTCAGGCGACCAACTCAATTTGTGTGAGCGAGCAACTCGCCCAAGCGAGGAGGATCTCGCCTAAGCGAGACAGTGCAGAGGCCACCGTTCCAGTATTTCGAGCCCTCACCTAGGCGATGAGAGCTCGTCTGAGCGAGAGACTCTCTCGCCTGAGCGAGACTTCTCTGCCTGAGTGAGGGGTTGGGCGAGAGTGCGGTCTAGTTTGGCATTCTTTTCCGATTTTGGATGGTTGGCATGTAATTATTAAGATTACTGTATGATGGCATGATGGGTTTGAGTATATATAATGAGGGGAGGCTTATATGTAATGAAGGGTGAGTTTGGCATGATCTTTTGTGGATATTCCATGAGGGGTTGGATACGTATATGGTCACAAATCGGGCATGAACAACGATGAACATTGATGATTGGAAATTTTGTGGCATGATATTGATGTGAGGGGAGACGATTCTCATGATTGGTAATAGGAGTTGGTACTGGTTGACATGTGATACAGGGGGGTTGTTTATGGATGTTGGTATGAATCTTCTATGCATGGTGTATGTGTTTACTTCTTGGCTGATTATATATGTTGGTAAGTGGTCAGTACGTAATCCCTTGGAGTCTCTAGGTGAGGCTTCAGGGTCGTGCTTCAGTGGTCGGGACGTAATTCCATGGCCCCTGTTAGTGGGTGTCTGTGGTGGTGCCCCATCTGTATGGTCTGGTAAGGATTCAAGGTAAGATTGCATCCTGACACTCTAAGGGGTCAGTTAGTCTCCCTTAAACGGACTGACTCCTGTGGTGAGAGTAGTAGGAGGCCTGTAATACATTAAAGGCTAACCTTGTGGTGAGGGAAATTGATTCATTGTAACACTTGTAACACACAGCTCGGAGGTGAGCAGCTCAGGGTGAGCAGAGGTATCCACCACAAGTGCAAGCATCCGCTGAATCCGACCAGATTGTATGTATCCGGATAAATCAAGTCGAGTCCTTAGTGTTTTGGTTTGAGAGTCATAACATGTTGAGTGGTTATGTATGGTTGACTGTGAAAGTGTATTAGATTTCTTGATGAAATTATTTTTGTGCTCTAACTTACCCTACTTTTATTGTTGTGTGTTCTGTTGTGTGGTACTCTCTTTTGCGATGATCATCAACTTGTTGGTGTGAGCAGATGCGAGGAACACCCGTGGGCAACAGGGAGGTGGTGGTTCTGCTGCATAGTCTGTGTGGATTGGTCTCTAATTTCTTTATGAGTTCCTTTAGGGCTATGACCTGTGTATTTGTTCATTCTTAGATTTATATACTTTTGATTAAACTCTTTATCCAGTTTTCTTTTAGGCATCGTGGTGTGCCTTGGGTTATAAGGAGTTGAGTTTCAAACTCCTGGATTGCGCTTGTATGTTATATTTATGTGACGCTACATTTAAATTCGCTTATTAAATTAAATGAGGTGTTACATTTAATAGGTTATCTGGGAGGATGTTGAGACTTATTTGTCACTATGTCTTGAAGAAAGACTTTTATAATTATTTATGGATTTTAATGTGTTCTTTTTCTAGCCTTTGTCTAATATAAGGATTTTAGAAGAAATTCTTTTTTTTTTTGGTTGTGTGTGGCATGTATTTTGGATGACCTGTAATTTGTTGATTATAGATATTACGTATTTTGAATATGGTTCTTAATGTCCATTAATTCATATATTGATTTGAGTGGTAATTATGAAGAAATAAATTTAAAATTTCTTTAAAGAATTAAAGTAATTTAATAACGCACTAACTCAACTGCAACTGCCTTCATTTTCTTTAACATTACTCTTAAAACTCTTCTATTTGGAAAACACAAACATTCTAATAGAGTCATTTCAAACTTCCTTATATCTTTTAGATTTTCAAAAGCACAAATTTTTCTCAAAAAAAAAAAAAAAAGAAAATCAAATTTCTTGGACACTTAAGAGTTTAAACTTGTTTTAGATGCCAAAATCTTAATTTCAATAATGGGCTGAACGCTCCAATATTGTAAAATTAAGATACTGAATATCTCTACTTTAAAATAGGAGACATAAAATATAAATTTAAAATAAATAAATAGGAAGATTGAAATTGTATTTTAACATAAATTGTTGTTCACCGTTAGATCGGTTCTTGATTACCTTATTTACTTATGAACATTTAGTTTTACACTTTATTGACATATATACCGTTCTTACTTTTTCCCTCGATCTGTCTCTGTTTCTAACTTTCTTTTTTTCCTTATAGTTTAAATCCATGTAAATCATGTCGCCACATGTAATTGTCGAAATGCAGGGAGAAATCACTTTCTTCCTATTTTTATTATGCTCATTCCTTCATGCATTTTGGTCATACTCTATGCGATTAAGATCTTTAGGTGGGGACATTCGCTAAAGCCAATCCAATCCTCGACTCACGTGCCTCCTCCTATCCCATAACAAACGTAAGTGTATTAAAGACAAAAGTAGCATAGTTAATTTTCTTCATTTGACTTGGGGAATAAACTATTTGGAAAAAAGATTGCTTTTTTGAGAGTGAGGAGCGGGCTAGGATCAGCCTTTAGTATACATGTTCCTGTTTTAGACAATAAAGATAAAAGATTTGTGAGAGAATTGACAAAGGGTGGGTTTCCAGTGAGGGTGTTGGAGGTTTAGGGGTGATGGGTTACATGGGTAGGTGTTGGTTGGTTGGGGTCATAATTGTGGTGGGCAGTGTTGGAGTGGAAGGGTATCCTGCTGAGGATTTGGTGGTTAAATTGCCTGGTCAACCTAATGTTGGCTTTAAGCAATTTGCTGGGTATGTTGACGTTGATGCCAAGCATGGAAGGAGCCTCTTCTATTATTTTGTGGAGGCTGAGCAAGACCCTGACAAGAAGCCCCTCACACTTTGGCTCAATGGAGGTTGGTTATGGACTTGTGTGTTATGTCACTCACCCCTTTCTACTCTTTTTCAATTGCCACACCCACTTGTGAATTTTCAAAACAAGCTTGGTTTCATAACTTCATTCATCACACCTGCATGGTTCTTTAACCCTGTGTAGCTTGTTCTGAGATTTGAGTTGGGTCAAGTGAATCATGATGTGGGTGCTCCTAAATGGAGTCAGTATGGTTCTTGAAACTTTCTGGTGTTGTTTGTTTGCAGAAGTTCTTTCTTTTTTCTTCGTGCTTTTGTTTATTTATTTATTTATTTATTTTGTTTTTTTTTTTTATTATTTTGAGGAGCCGTGATTATTTTGATTCCTTTTTCCTTTCTTTTCATGTCAAGCCAAGGAAGGTGTCATTGATTTGTCCACAAGTGATTCAAGTTGTGTTGTCTTTTTACTCTACCAAAAGTGCTGTTTGCTTATACTGTTGCTCTCTTTTGCAGAGCCCGCTGAATATCTGATAAAAAAAAAAGTGAAAACGGCTATGGTTTTCTGTAGTACCTATTTTTTGAAAATACTTTAACAGAGATTCTTCTTCAATGACTGTCAGTCACTCTATCACATAGCTCACAATAAAATTTACTCTAAGCATGGTTCATTTTTCTTTATTTTTAAGGGGAGCTATTGACAGTTGCCGTCTAGTAAGGAGAATTTTGTGAAATGTGCAAGGGTTTGTATGAATGAAAGTTGCAAAAGTGCTTTTAAAATTCCCTCACAAAACAAAAGGAAGAACGTAGAAATTGTTGCTTGGAAAAGAAAAGCAATTTTGTACTCTTCCCACTACTATCCAAACATGCTCTAATTGAAAATTTTCTCATGTTCACTGTAGACAAAACAGTACTTAGTCTATGTTTGTTTATTGGTTAATGCTGCACTAAATCATATACTTATATTTTTAGTTATATCATTGTCACCTGTGTGAGAAGACAGAGCTCGGCGTGTTTAAGGTTAATTTGGATATTTTAAACAACATTGCAATAAAATAATACTTACCCACGTGAATTTTTCACACTCTGTTAGTTTCAAAAGGAGATTACAATAATCTAGAAAAAAAAAAGCCAACAACTTCAATTGTTTTTCAGGCCCTGGGTGTTCTTCCGTTGGAGGAGGTGCTTTTTCTGAATTGGGACCCTTTTATCCTAATGGTGATGGACTTGGTCTCCGAAGAAATTCCATGTCCTGGAATAAAGGTATGAAACATACACATAATGTGGTTCAAATTGGAATCTTGATAATGTCACTTAAGATATGAGATAAATGTTGAGAAGTGTATAATCTGAAGGTTAAGAAAATATAACTTTTATTTATATATTTTTTGGAGTCACACTTTCCTGATATTTTTGTGATTTGTAGCATCCAATCTCATTTTTGTGGAGTCTCCTGCTGGAGTTGGTTGGTCATACTCAAATACAACTTCTGATTACAAAACTGGAGATCTCTCCACTGGTAACAAAATTGACCTATTTTCTCTTTTTTGTCATTTTCAGTTACTATGCTTATATTCTTTAAGGCTTCAAACTTTTATTTTTACATTATCCCCTGCCCCTTCGTTTTCCCATGTGTTCATCTAAAGCTGAGAAAGTGGAAAACGTTTTATAGAAGGACAAATTTGCATACAGTATTGTAGCTGCAGGTGTTCTCCAATCAAACGTTTGGAATTTTATTTCAGTAATTTACATTGGATGCATTGCATATTACTAAGGTGAAATTCTAAATATAATTGGAAAACAACACTGACAGTACCATGAGTACTATATGTAAGTTTCCTCCTTTATATAATTATCTGATTAAAATTTCACGTTATTCAAAGTGATACATATCGAGGAAGATATATTTCTTTAGATTCAAGCTGAGTGAATGAAATGGAAAAGAGATGAAGTTATTATTTGTGATTTAATGGAAGCAGTATGCATTGTAGATAGAATAATATTGAGCTAGATGAGTTGAAATACAAGAATAGATATTTGAATATATTAGGAAGCAAAGTTAGTGTGACACTTAATATGAAAAATAGGATAGAATCACCAAGCTTTGGCCTTGTGAGTGAAAGAATAATACAAGTGCAAGAAATATAGTCTATAGAGGTAAAAGACAAATAAAAAAATTTAAAATGATAATAATGTAAAAGACCTTGATCTAAATGCCCTTTGTGAAAAATGAGAAATTTTTGTGAGAACACGTATACATTTGTTTTTTGCAGCCAATGATATGTATTTGTTCATGTTGAAATGGTACAAGAAGTTTCCATCATACAGAACAAGAGAACTGTTCCTCACTGGAGAAAGCTATGCAGGTTAGAAAACTAATTATCATTCAGTTTTAGAATTTACTTGTTCAATTGAAGTTCCCTGATGAGAATCTCCTCTTTGAAAATATTCTATATAACTGACGTGGTTTAGTTAGACTACAGTTAGTTATGAAAATTTGCAAATGCTAGTAAACTGTGACATCATTCCTAGAGGGGTAGTGCTACAGTATTATAGTACCTAGTACCTACTTTTGTTTTTTATAGTTCATTGCCTTGAACTCATGATATATTAGGTTTCTTATTAAACTTTATTAAGTCATGCAGGACACTATGTACCTCAATTAGCTAATGTTCTCTTGGACCATAATGCTGGTTCAAGTGGTTTCAAATTCAACATCAAAGGAGTTGCTGTAAGATTCCATTCACCTGATTCATCATTTTCCTTGAATTTTCTGTTTGTGTTACAATTGGACAAGTCTCATTTGTCCCATATTTTAAAGGTCACATCGAATGCACCTTTTGTTTTTATTAGATTGGAAACCCACTTTTGAGACTTGATCGGGATGCACCAGCAACATATGAATACTTCTGGTCACATGGAATGATTTCTGATGAAGTTGGCCTTGCCATCATGAATGATTGTGATTTCGATGACTATTCCTATGAAACTCCTCACAACGTTTCTAATTCGTGCAACAATGCCATATATGAAGCAAATGTCATTGTTGGCAATTACATAAACAACTATGATGTGATTCTAGATGTTTGTTATCCATCCATAGCAGAACAGGAACTGAGATTGAAAAAGATGGTAGGCCTTTTACAATTTTGTTCTGGTCAAATGTTATTGGTATTACTTTTATTCTATGAACTTGTATGCTATAATATCCTTATAATTGAACGCAGGCAACAAAAGTAAGTTTAGGTGTGGATGTGTGTATGACTCTAGAAAGACGGTTTTACTTCAATCTCCCAGAGGTTCAGAAGGCTCTTCATGCAAACCGTACAAACCTTCCTTATAGGTGGTCCATGTGTAGTAAGTAAGTAAAGAAAACTTTACAATAGTCAGTGACTATGTCTTGAAAAGACATCAATGGATTAAAGAAGAATGATGTTTATTGATCTTAACTCTAAAGTAATGTCAGATTTTTTAATGTACTAAAACAAATATAAACATTTACTGGTTTATATAATATTTTTGTTATCAACACAATACAGGTATTTAGACCCATGTAAATTATGTCGGGTCAGGGCTTAAATTAATAGAGTAATACTATTAACTAACTTGCCTGAATATTCTATGTTTATGTTTAACTTAGATCCATGTTAAATTGAAGTGGTTTGTAGAGTACCTTTATCTAAGAGCATTTCAAGAAACTTATCTAAATTGATCTATATGCAACTGAGTCCAGTTTCTCTTGAGTTTTTTCGTGTTGTCATATGTGCTTTCAAAATACACTACTTTTCGATATATTTTAAAACATCAAATATATTTTAAAGGTACAACAGAGAACAGTACAATTTCTATGCAACTCCATCTTTCATATCTGTCTTGTGTTATTGATCATGTTTCTACTTTGTAGTTTTCTAAACTACAGTGACACTGATGGTAACATCAACATCCTTCCAATTCTCAAAAGAATAGTCCAAAACCATATCCCAGTATGGGTTTTCAGGTAACTTCAATGAAGGATAGACACCCTTATAGGGAAATCCCCTGTACCATTGGATACATAATAACCTTTTTGTTTATCTCAAATTGTTTAATGTTGAATGATCTCAGTGGAGATCAAGATTCTGTTGTGCCATTATTGGGATCTCGAACACTGATTCGTGAACTAGCTAATGAATTGCATTTCAAGATTACAGTCCCATATGGGGCCTGGTTCCACAAAGGGCAGGTACCTTAAAATATTTAGTTTTAAGAATGTTTTGCATTGTTAGTTTGTTCTTTTGCAATATGAATGAAGACAATTTGAGGAGCTAATTAAGTTATAATTTGATGGTGAATGGTGGCATGTAGGTTGGAGGTTGGGTGACTGAGTATGGAAATTTGTTAACTTTTGCAACTGTAAGGGGTGCTGCTCACATGGTACCTTATTCTCAACCTTCAAGAGCACTTCATCTATTCAGTTCATTTGTGCGTGGTAGAAGGTTGCCCAACACAACACATTCTTCCATTGATGATTGAAGGAAGACACTTAAAGGAGTTGTAGCAAAAAAATGGCATAGGAAGTGAGAGAAAAGACTGTTCCTTTATAAGTTCCTAGTGATTGTATGGAAACGAAAAGGAAAATTAACAAAAAAGAAATTATATTCTGTTGCTTTTACTTTCTTCATTTGGTACTAGCGCAGATTTCTTGGCCTCATTGGTAGGTGCATTGGGATTGTTTTGGAAAATGTAAGCGACTTTTGTTTCAGTTATATGAACTTATTTTTGGTGAAAAATGGATTCTTGAATAATGTCTATGAGGATAGAGCCAAATATTTTTAAGATTGTCTGGACTTAAGCAAACAATCATTTTGCTTATATTAATATAAATAATGTGATCCACTTATAAGTATATGGATACAAAACTGTTCCTCGAGAAGTTGGCTTGAAGTTAGTATGAATAGTTTTTGAGAACCAAATAAAGTCGACATGGATTATTCTAATAGGACTGACAAACAAATTGTTTTTCAATGTAAGTTAGAGTATTTAATTTAGGATTCAACAATCAATACAAAGTCAATATGTAAATCATTTATATTTTGAATCAACTCTATAAATATATATATATCTACTTCATTTAATTAATAACTTGTGCATTTCTTCCAAATAAATAGATTTTAGAAAGCCTTAGACAATTTAGGAATCTTAATACTTGTTTTTCAGTAACATAAATCAGAATATTGAAGATGAAGGTGAATTAAAGATGGTTTGAAAAATAAATATTGCAAAGAGAAACTGCGTGAAACATAAACCACCAAGAAAATAAAGGATCTAACAATGTACAAATGTAAGAAAATAAATGCGGTAAACTAAATTACTGAGGATAAAATAAGAATTGGTAAACTTTTTTTATTAAAGTGGTGACCCAAATTGCTACGATCTTCATCGGAGTTGTCATTATCATATTCCCGACATTCTCAAAGTATTTCTTTTTTGTAAATACAATCTATTTCCTATTTTTGAACACAAATAACCTATTTATATTTTCTATTCTTTTTCACATCTAAGCAAAATATAAAACTAAAGAAAATTACAAAATAATTAGAATAATTGTCCAAAACCACTACATTGTGTCCTTTATGTCTACTAAGCCCACATCAGCAGTAAATTCTTCTCAATGTTTCTTTTGATCTTTATTGTTAACTTCTTCAATTTTATATTTGTGAATGCTTCTTTCAAGAAACTATCCATTCTCTTTCAACTTAGAACAAGAATAAAACAAACATAAACACAATTTATCAATATCATTGTAATGGGTTTTAACATTTACCATTCTACTTAAATAATATATAGCACATTACACTCCATTTGAGTTTTCTTGCGCTAACATGCTTGTTATTGTTTTTGTCGAAGTTGATACATACAATCTCAGCGATTTTCCTTGAGTCACTAGTATAAACACTAGAGGATTAATCAGTACCACTTTCACTTGTTTGAAATCTTCATCTTGTTCTTTCTCCCACTTGAACTCTTGCTCTTTTTTTAATCTTACCAAAGGAAAACACACATGAATTTTTCTTGGTAAATTTGAAATAAATCTCCTAAAATAACTTATTTTACCCAATAGTGATTGCAACAATTTCTTCTTCGTTAGAGCTATTATATCAATTATTTCTTTGACATTTTTTCCATCAATCCCGAAGCCTTTCATAAACAATGAATCCTAAGGATTCACCTACACTTAAACCGAATGCACATTTTAATAGATTCATTTTCAAACCATGTTTTCTCATTCTTTCAAAAGACTTTCTCAAATTATCTGAATTAGAAATTTTTGATTTCAATTTGATCACAATGTAATCAATATATACTTGCACAAAGTCAACATTTAAATCATGAAAAATCAAGTTCATAGCTTTTTGATAACTAGCTCCAACATTTTTAAATCCAAAAAAGGCATTATTAACCATTCATATATTCCTAATGCCCTCGAGCATCAAAAAACTACTTTCAAAATGTGATTTTCAACTATAAAAATATGATTCTACCCAGAATATCCATCTAAAAAACTTACCATTTCACTGTCTACCACCGCATCAATTAACATCTAAAAAATTAGCATATGGTACTCGTCTTTCGAGTAACCTTATTAAGATCTATAAAATCAATACAAATCCTCAATTCTCCATTTTTCTTAAATATTGGAACTATATTTGAAATCCAATCGACATACATGGTTGTTTTGAAGAATTTTGCCTTTAACAATCTTTCGATTTCTTCTTTGATTTTGTCCATCACTCTAGGTACAAATCTTCGCGGGGCTTATTTTATTGGATTATTTCCTCAATAATAGGCCATCGATGAACGAACAGGTACCTATCCAATCTAGGCATCTCTTCATACTCCCAAGAAAACAATTTTTAAACTAACGCAAAAATTCGATCAAGCTTTCTCTCATTTCTACACTTAGCAAATTTGTTGATAAAGTTGGACGTTTGTTTGTCTCTTCCTTCAGATTAATTTCTTCAAGAGGATCTTGTGGCTGAACTGTTTTAACATGCGAAGATATTAACCTTTCAAATCCTAATTGGCTCTGATCATAGATACAATCTAATAGGTTCCTACTTACACCTATATCTACATTTTTTGACTTCGTCGAAACATTCAACTTATTTATACCCACATTACTATACGTATTCCTATCCCATTATTATTTAACTTTATTGATCAATTTTGAACTCAACATACTCAACATAGGCCTCTAGTTTGGTCCATAAAGACAAGTATTTCTCGCCAACCAGCTTCTTTGGCCATTTCGAGTTTGGTTTTCTCATCTGAATCCCTTCTCGAGATTCATTTCGATAACCCATGGTGAATGTATTTTCTTTGAGTTGAAATCTGTAGTTGTCTCAAAAGTGAATGACTTTGTGATAATAAAACTCTTCAAGGGTCGATTAGCCTATGCCACATTACCTCCGAGTGTTCATCTCTATTCCACATAAACAACTTTTGATGAGTTGTCGAAGGGACTGCCCCAAATCCACGAATCCATTCTCTCCCTAACAAAATATTAAAGTTTGCTTAAGATTAGATGATTATAAACATTGTGACTCTTGTGTACCTACGGTCACATCGAGCATGATCATCCCCATCAACCTCGATCGATGACCTTCCGCTGAAATATATTATCATGACATTATTTTAACTCAATCTTGATTTGCTAGATTAGAGCTCTTCAACATGGCTTTGGGAAAGATTTTCATTGTTTGGCCCTCCATCAACCAAAACCTTGTCCACCATTTGTCCTTCGATTTTGATTTACAACATCAAATGCTTTAAATGAAACCTCGTCTCTTTAGAAGGTGGTTCTATCTAAGTGGTTTTTAAAATGCAACCTCCTATATCCATATCACTTTTGGCTCCATCTCAGGTTCATAATGATCTTCATGATGAAAATCATTCATCCTTAACTCATTTTCATAATGAATTGGAAATTTTGCCATCAGGATTGAGATGATGCCAACGCTTAAGTCCTAGTAGTTTAATTTCGTCATCCATGCTAGGGTGATCAAAGTTTTAAAAAAAAACATGATTAGACTAACTCTGGATACCTTGATCGAAGAATCTATTTTCTTGCACTTGCCTCCCAAAAGGGTCATGTCTTTTCATCCTAGGTGCCTTTTGGGTACTCATTTCTCATACTTGGACTAAAAGACAATCTATCAAACTCATTCTTACTCTTGAGCAGCTTTTGATTCGTAGGGTAAAATGGGCATCTTCCAACCTATTCATTCATTGGGGGCTTTGCATGTGGAACAAAAAATTTCACAAACCTTTGCATATTCTCGACCTAAGCCACTTGCTTATTTTTTGTAATACTTGCTGTCTTTCTTCTGACAACCTTGAAAGCCTTTATAGCGCATTGATAAAAACCAATAATGCACCTAGGGTAGAGAGTCACATCCTGATCTTTCTCTCTCTTTTTGGTCAAGAAATCTATCATGGAGTCTCCCGCTTTTGGATAAATTTTATACTCGAACTCGAATCAGTCTAACTCATTCTCGAAGTGATCCTCCAATGTATTAAGTTTCACATGTGTTGGGTTCATGTCTTCAGAGCTAACATCAACCATCATGATGTTTAACACAAGGAATTTTCCAACACCATCTGTAGTGTCAAGATTGGTTCTACATATCTCACCTAATTCTTGAAATGGTCAGTATTTAGTATCTTCGGTTTATCCTAATATTTAACCTTTCCTTTAGTGATTGCATCTGGATAGTATTCCTGAAATGTATGCGGTTATTAGTCATATGACAATGAGGATTGTGAAACTTACAATATTTTCTTCCTCTTCTTTATTCTAAAGAGGGAATCTTATGGTCATCATTAAACTTCATTTCTTTATCTTTCGAAAGAATATCAAAGATTTGGTCAACTTTAGATACATTGAATGTATATGTTCGATTTCCCATTTGTTATTTGTTGGCATAAATAACTTGGATGATTTGGTGCTTGAAGATTTGATAAAGTTTTAATGAAGGTACTTTAAGCCATTGTCTTGGAACATGTTTGAACCATGCTTACATTGATGAAGATGTAAATATTTGATTTTTTATGAGTTGATCAAGCCTTGTGTGCGTGCTCTCTATCTGGATAAATCATGGGAAAAACATGCTTGAAGATTGTAATTTATATTGTAAACCATTTTGCATTAATTAGATGTATATGGTCTTAGTTGTATCTTTTAATTTGTTCAAATGTTTTTCAATAAGTTAAATGGTGTCTTTTAATTTGTTAAATGTATTTTTAACATATTAAAAGGTTAGCTGCAGTAGTCTTAACCGAGAGTTATTCAATCTGTTGATTTATTTTGCAATCAACTGATTTCACTTCAGTTAAGTGAAATCACCGATTGATTTAAAAATCAACTTGTTGAATTTTGTAACAGTTTGACTATAAAAACTATATTTTTTTGAAAGAGAGGTAAGAAGACCATTTTTGAGCACAAAATATTTCTGGAAATTGTGGAATTCTATCTCTTTTGTGATCATAGAAAGTGCATTTGTTGAAGATTGATCTTAGATTATTCTTGGAACATTTTGCTTGGTGTTTGAAGCTTGAAAAAGGTGGTTGTGGTAGGAAAGACTATGCTACCACTAAAGTTTGGTCTTTCTCAAGCTTTTAGGTTGCACCTAGTGGTTTTCCAGGTCTGCAAGATGTGTCTTGTTGGTTGGTTTGGTTCTTGTGTGATTCAAGAGTCATTGTGTGGTGTTCTTGCATATTTTAAAAGTGTACTGTTGTGAACTTTGTAAATCTTTTGAAATAGTGCAAAGTCAGGCTCAAAGTACCTTGACTAGCTGGATGTAGCTCAGGTTTGAGTGAACCAGTATAAAAATCTTGTGCATTGTTATTTTCTCTAACCCTTCTCTCTTGTATTTCACTCTAAAGTTTAAAGAATTTTGATTTGAATAATCTTTTTGACATTCTTGTGTGATCTGGCATTATCTACAACATTTCTCATGTTTGTATAACTCATTTGAACCTATCTTGATTGATCTTTCATATTGTTCTTGCTTTAAATTACAAATTTTCATTTTTGCATTTTTCCCAATTTTTTAGTCGACTATATTTGTGATTTAACCTATTGATTATATTAGAACTGTATCTGTTTAATGAAATCACTCGGCCAACTCTTTTTTTGATCAATTGAAAGTGTCTAGTCTAGGAGTGTTTGCATCCATACTTGGTGGTTGATTTGATTCAATTGAAAACTGTTTTAGGTTTTTAAAAGTCACCTTATTTTTTAACTAGCCAATTCAGCCCCCTTTTTCTTGGCATTTCAACCATTTCAATACTTACATATTCACTTCACGTTTTTGTAATAATTTACACATATAAGGTGGTCCTATTTTCAACTTAGCTAAGTTAACTTCTTAACTTTCACTCATATTGTCCTCATTCATTTATGATATTTCTAATAAAATTACTTCTCGAAGTACCTATATAAGATACTTTCTCTTTCTTTATAGGTTTCTCAAATCTTCAATATCTTTCTTTCTCATATTTAATTTGTTTAATTCTTCTCACTTTATCTGCCAATTAGGCCATATCCCTTAATGGTAAATTTATTAATTTCTTATGTATTGAGAACTCTAACCAGATGTTGTCATCCTTACTAACTCATGTTCTGGAATTTCAGTAACATACCTATATTTCATTCGTTGAAATGTATTCAAATAATCATCCATGTTCTCATTATTGAAACTTTTCACATTCATTACATCAATTAGTCTTACCTGTGTTTCTCTGCTAAAGAACTGTTCACAAAAATTCTTTTCCAATTAAACCTAGTCATGTATTGAATTTGGAGGTAAATTTGTGAACCATGTAAAAGCACATTTTGTCAAAGAACTCAGGAAGTACTGCATTTTCAAGTTTTCACTTAATGTTAAATCCTTACACTCAAATTTAGGTATTTTATACCCTTTAGATGGGAATGGAGACACGAAATAACGTTGATTATAAAGTTTTACTTTCATTCCTTGGTTAGGCCCTTGATTCACATAATTAAACTATATATTGTGTGGATTATAATATTAACCAAAATCATCTTTTGTATAGTTTGTATTTTCCTTCTATCATGTAGTGGACTACAAAATATTTGGTCTAAATTCGAACACTACATTGCTTTTCCATTTTTCCCTATTTTATGAATATCATGGGTATTAAAAAATAAAAAAAAATAGTGTATCTACTTGTACAAATATGACTTTTGCACATTAACCTTTTATAGGGGGTAGTGTTCTTTGAGCTAGCCAATTACACACTGGTTGGTTTGAGGGAGGGCCATGAAGCCTCCCCCTCATGTGGTGCATGCATAACATGGTTTCTCATGGCACATGGGTCGCATTGAGCCTCCCACGGTTGTTTACGTTTAGCCGTCTATCCAAGTTTTGCGGTATGCCACAACTAGCTAGCTTAGTGCCAATATTTGTGAAAAATTGAAATTCATGGTTTTTGAGTTTTGGTGGTTGGAATGGACTACAAATGTCCCTAAATGACTATTTTAAAAGTTATGGTCATTAAAGTTTTGAGGTTTGTGAGTTTTAGACTTATCCAAGTTTGGCTGTTTGTTGCGGCTAACTAGCTTGGTGCCAAGATTTGTGAAAAACTGAAATTTGTGGTTTTTAAGTTTTAGAACTGGAGTGAACTCCAAATGTCCCTAAATGACTACTTTAAAAGTTATGGTGCATAAAATTTTTGAGGTTTGTGAGTTTTGGACTTAATCAATTTTGGTAATTTGTCGTGGCTAGTTAGTTACTGCCATAATTTGTGAAAAACTAAAATTCGTGGTTTTTGAGTTTTGGTGGCTGGAATGCACTCCAAATTTCCCCAAATGACTACTGTAAAAGTAATGGTGTACAAAAATTTTGAGGTTTGTAGGTTTTGGACTTAGCCAAGTTGTCCGGTTTGTCGCAACTAGCTAGCTTTGTGCCAATATTTGTGAAAATTTGAAATTCGTGGTTTTTGAGTTTTGGTGGTTGGAATGCACTCAAAGTATCCCTAAATGACTACTCTAAGAGTTATGGTGCATAAAAGTTTTGAGGTTTGTGGGTTTTGGACTTAGCCAAGTTTGGCGGATTGTCGTGGCTAACTAGCTAGCTTGGTGCCAAAATTTGTGAAAAAATGAAATTCATGGTTTTTAAGTTTTGGAGGTTGTATCACATTCCAATTTCTGAATGACTATTTTAAAAGTTATGATTCATAAAATTTTTGAGGTTTTTGGGTTCTAGACTTAGCCAAGTTTGACGATTTGTCGCGGCTAGCTAGCATGGTCCCAAGATTTGGAAAAAATGAAATTCGTGGTTTTTGAGTGTTGGTGGTTGGAATGCACTCCAAATGTCCTCAAATGACTACTGTAAAAGTTTTGGTGCATAAAAGTTTGAGGTTTGTTGGTTTTGAACTTAGCCAAGTTTGACAGTTAGCCGCGACTAGCTAGCTTGGTGCCTAGATTTGTAAAAAAATCAAATTCATGGTTGGAATGCACTTCAAATGTCCCCAGATGACTATAGTAAAGTTATGGTTCATAAAAGTTTTATTGTTTGTGGGTTTTGAACTTAATCAAGTTTTGCGGTTTGCCACAGCTAGCTAGTTGCATAACATGCTATAGGAGGTTGAAGAACTTGAAGAGGAAACAAGCTGCAATGTACTAGACCTCTACAACTCGAGGCTTCAATTGGAAAACCTTCCACCAAGGATCTTTCCTCTTTCCACCCTTTGTGACTTTCACTTTTATTTCCACCAATTGTAAGTATTTTGTACTATTTCTATCAAATGAGGTTGTGATTTCTGATTCTATTACTGGTAATTGGCATTATCATGTTTTTTTTCTTTTATTTTTATTTTATTTTTATTATCTTTTCATATATTTCAGGTTTGATTTAACAAATTTGGAAAAGATAAATATTTGGTTTATATTTTGTAGATAAGTAGAAATCTAGAGACTTAAGAAAATTATCAACAAAATCAGTAGAGATTACCATATATTTTAAAAAATATATATCAACAAAACCATCCACCAAGTTAGTTACTTCAATTACCATACAAAATGTTTGAAGAATATCTCAAAGATATTGTGCTTTAGAAGATTAAAATATATCTATCTATAATACAATTCAAAGTATCATAAAAAGCAAAATATTACACGTGTCATCTTCTTATCAATTCTCAACCCCTCTTTGTCACTTTCCACCACACTCACTTTTTCTACTCTCTTCACTTTCCCTCTCTCGAACCCTACCATGTCTTTCGCACTCTCCACTTCTCTGCCTCCTCAAACCCTAGCCACCTCTCTGTCGCCGCCTCAAACGCTCTCCTTTGCTCTGCCTCCACAAACGCTCTTCACCTTTCTTCCACCTCTAACGCTCTCCACCTCTCTTCCTTCTCAAACGCATTCAACATTTCTGCCGCCTCAAACCCTCTCGACGTTTCTTGCGACTCAAACCCTCTCTAGTTCTGTGCCACATGAAACCCTACTATTTCAATCTCATATGTTCTTCGAATTGCACTCTCTACCTTTCTGCCTCCTCAAACCCTAGCCACCTCTCTAGCGCCGCCTCAAATGCTTTCCATCGCTCTGCCTCCACAAACGGTCTCCACCTCTCTTCCACCTCAAACGCTCTCGACCTATCTTCCTTCTCAAATGCAATCGGCATCTGTGCCGCCTCAAACCTCTCCACTTCTTTGCCACCTCAAACCCTAGCATTTCAATCTCATATCTTCTTCTAATCATACTTTCTATTTTGATCTCTTCAGTTCTCATTTTGAAACCCTAATTTTTTTCTTAATCTTAGTGATTCCAACTTCTTTTACAGTTATTTTTTTTCTTATAACTCATGTTTTTGTTTTTTTTTTGTTTGTGTAGATTGTTTTTGGGTTATTCGTTCAATAACTCTAAGAAGATACCTTCATCATGACGAGGATTGCGGATTCCAGTTTCTGATGACACCTTTATCATGATGAGGATTGCGGATTTCAGTTTCTAATCACAATTAAGCAATCTTCCATACTACCGTTTGAAAATTATTTTTTTGTGGCCTATTTAATCTTTTATTGGTTTCTATTACCTAAGAAAGGTGCTTATTAATTGTAGCAGGAAATGCTTCACTGTTAATTGATTTATCTTCATTTGTATATGGACTCAATAATTTATATGTTTTGATTAAACATGTCTTCCATTGTTATTGAGTTTCTGATGTCTGATCAAATCACTTTTCTCCATCCTTGATGTAATTTGATCTTTTATTCTTAATGTCTGTTGAAGTTTGATCTGATTGTCCCTCAACTTTCAAGAAACCCCAACATTTCAGGTTTACTTAATTCTTATGTAGTTTTTATAGTTGCTATTACTTTTCATTCATTACAAAATATACTTCTGTTGAAGATAGGTTATTAAAGCTTATCACTGAAAGCTTATGGTGGTTTACTCATTTTTGTTTTTTTTACCTTTATTACTCAGATAGCTTGATGTCAAACCAAGCTGCCACTGTTGTCTTAGTCAGTTTTGGAATTCCAGGAAAAAGGAAGCAATTTTATTCAAAAAAGATGTCCACCTACTATTCCAGAAAAAATGATGCAATTGGTCTGATAATGCAATCCCTTTAATATGTTGTATTGTTTTTTTTTGTTGTATTGTTGATTCAAAGATCTTCCATACTACCGTTTGAAAATTATTTTTTTGTGGCCTATTTAATCTTTTATTGGTTTCTATTACCTGAGAAAGGTGCTTATTAATTGTAGCAGGAAATTCTTCACTGTTAATTGATTTATCTTCATTTGTATATGGACTCAATTAATACATATGTTTTGATTAAACATGTCTTCCATTGTTATTGAGTTTCTGATGTTTGATGAAATCACTTTTCTCCATCCAGGATGTAATTTGAGCTTATATTCTTAATGTCTGTTGAAGTTTGATTTGATTGTCCCTCAACTTTCAAGAAACCCCAACATTTCAAGTTTACTTAATTCTTATGTAGTTTTTATAGTTGATATTACTTTCCATTCATTACAAAATATATTTCTGATAAACATACTTTCAGGTTTTTCTTTTACCTGTATTACTCAGATAGCTTGATTTTAAACCAAGCTGCCACTGTTGTCTTAGTCAATGTTGGAATTCCATAAAAAAGGAAGCAATTTTATTCAAAAAAGATGTCCACCTATTAAATTTAAAAATTTTAAATTCACCTACCTTTCCATGATTTTTAACGTTTTGTTTATTTGATTTTATGTCTTTTGATATGCAGACATCAAGTCAGTTCTTTCCTTTTTCATCTACGTTACAACATTTATGTTACTGTTTCCATTACTTTAGTTCTTTCCTTTTTCTTCTTTGTGTTATAAATTTTCAAATGTTCAAACGACATTTTTATTTGAAATCAGATCTTTATTTCCTATTTTCGTTTATTTGTCAACCTTTTGCAGCATTTAAAGTGACTTTATGTTGTCTTTTTCTACTGCTCTCTGCCATATTTCCTTTTCTTGCACAACATTGAGCCATGTGAAAAACAACTTTTGGTTTCTTCTGTGGTCTTCATATTTTTGTTAGTCACTTTTCCCAATTTTTACTCCATTTGGTTAACTAAAACCACAGTCTGCGTATTGTTTTAGTAAATATCTTTACTCATGTAAAAAAATTGCTTTTGCTTTTCCCGATTGTTTCTAAATTTGTGAAATGAAAACCAGAGCATGCGTATGGTGTTCTTTTTTATTTATGATCTTCCAATATTTTTTTATTATGTGTTTTTGTTTTGTACAAATACATGTCTCCAGACCTTCCTTCATTCCTTACTATTGTCTAATTTCCCTCATTCCTTACACCATGTCTGTTATCCAAAAACACATTACAAGAACTCAACCCGAAGAAGGAAAGTTAGAATATTGTTGCAAGAGTGGTAAGGTTATGGTTTGTTGAAGATTACACAAAAGGAAAATCTCCATGTTCCATGGAAATTGTTCTTCAAGACAAAGAGGCACCGTCCTAAAACTATAAACACCTTTTATTTTTTTACTTTTCCTAATTTTTGTATTTTTACACATAAGTTTTCATTTATGAATATGTTTTTGCAGGGTTTCCTAATGGATGCATCTGTTAGACGCACATTGATATACAAATTCCAGTCTGAAATCAAAGAATATAAGGTTTACACCATTCAATCTTTTAGTGTTTCATGTAATGGTGGTTCTTATAGAACTACAAATCACACCTATAAGATCAACTTCCAATTTGGAACCAAGGTCAATATGGTTGAAAGTACCTTAGTTCCGAAACTAGAACTTCATACACCCCTTTTTCAACCATCATAGCTTCTGGTTTTGACACAGATTACTTAGTTAGTAAGTATATTTTTGTTTTTTTTTCTTTCTCTTTGCGTTTAACTTTTTGTTAATGTTTTTTTTTCTTACTTTTTCCTTTTTTTGTAGATGTCATTGGAATGTTTACTGGTGTTGGAACAGAGAGGGAGCTAGAGAAAGGTGGTAAGAAAACCAAAATGAATGTCATCCTTATTGAAGCTGATGGGTAAGCGGATTTCATTTGTTTTTCTTCTTTAGTGTTTTTAATTTTTTTTGATGGATTTCATCTGTTTCTCTTTTCATCTGATTTTTTACATGCAATAGTTTGCGACTGGAGTGTACTTTATTTGGTAAATATGTTGATATGTTAAATGCATTTCTGGCCTCTGGAGAGGATCAACATGTTGTCATTGCTTTACATTATTGCAAAGTGAAGACCTTCCAAGGTAACTAACTTTGATTGATTATTACAGTTGTATTAATTTTTAAAATTGTTTTTGACATGTTGTCTTTTATAGATAAAGTTTCTATTCAAAACTCTATGAACTGTACCAAGATAATTTTTAACTGTGATGGTGAAGATGCAACCAAGTTGAAAAAAATGTAAGTATATATACATAAGATATATCTTTGTTTATAGATAGATATATGTATATCTTTGTAATATAACATTTTTTTGACGTAGGATGTGGGATAGTACTGAATCTCCTTCTCAACCTCTTACCCAACTTTGTCCTTCTTCTAAAGTTAGCTTGGAAGATGATTTCATTAAGCTGCATCCTAGGAGTTCAATTGAAGGTCTCAAAGATTTTAAACAGGTTCAAATATTTGTCTCTATGTTGCATATAAATTTTTTTTATTAATTACCGTTCATTTTTTTTTCATATTGTTTCATTATTTATTTTTCAAGAAAGTACTTTTGTAGTAAAGGCTACTATCAAACATGTGCTAGATCATGATGATTGGTGGTATACAGCATGTATCTGCAACAAAGCAGTATATCCTGATTCCAAAATGTTTTTTTGTGAAAAGTGTAACAAACATGTTATTAAGGTTAAACCTAGGTAATATTATTAATCTTCAGAATATGATTTTATTAATATAATATTATAAAAACTTAATAATGTTCATAATGTCTTTAATGTTTTTTTTAGGTATAAACTTAAACTTCGTGTAATTGATGCTACGGATTCTACAACTTTTGTTGTATTTAATCGTGATGCAAGTGCAATGTTGAAGAAATCATGCTCTGATATTCTTGACTTACAAGACAAGGTTAAGTTTCATATGTAATCATTTGTGCTTATATTGTTGACATTTAACTTAAATGTTTTGTTTGATTTTCAAATTAATTCACAATCAATATTTTCCTATTCTATATTGGTGATATCGCTGTCGTTAGGCGATCAAATTACCACTACTTTAGCAACTTCAGTATTGCCAGTTAGTAGTGAACAAAATAGTTAGGGTTAAGATAACCTTGAGTCGTCTCACAACGAATACGGAATT
>Ga0214544_1004655_pt1 | contig 27381 bp, 21 predicted proteins | sample CNSS3metaG_FD_160074 | JGI IMG/M metagenome (GOLD analysis project Ga0214544, IMG submission 160074) | Root nodule microbial communities from cowpea collected in UCLA plant growth center, Los Angeles, California, USA - CNSS3 | ecosystem: Host-associated > Plants > Roots > Nodule | place: USA...
GTAATTATAAGCTCACTCTATCTGCTTATGTTTGGCTATTATCGTGTACACGGTACACGGGAGCAGATGATGTTACAGGTAGATCTGGTGAGGTGTAGAGCCGGAGCGTGGGCTAGCTTGGAAATTATCTTCATAGTTTTATTATTTTATGAATTTTAAGGATTATGTAAACGCTTGGATTGTTGAACCTGGTTTTATATTTGAATTTATAAATCGAGGATTTGGTATACTTTATAAGGTAATAAAGTTTCAAATTTTCCCGCGTTTTGGGAAATGGTATTTCAATCAATGCAATTTTTTATAATCTCTATTTTATTTTATTAAAAACTTGTAATATTCGGTTGGGATGTTACAACACTTAACGACATCTACAAAAAAGAATGAAAAAAAAAGGTTAACTTTGGTACTTAAAGAAGACAGACAATTACTAACATGTAAAATTGATATGAACTTATGATGAGTTCATATTTTTGCCCTAATTTAATGTTTAAATTTCGGGATTTAATAGAATTTTTGTGTTTAAGGATTGATTTTAGTTACATAAAATGTTATTGGATATTCTAACGTTTGTTAATGCAGCTGAAGTTTAATTTGGGTCATTAAAAGTGTGAATTTGAAATATTCAAAGTTACAAGTAAGTCCAAAATCAGGAAATCTGTAAAAGAATAAATCAGGAGCTAAATGCATCCCCTGTTTTTATTTACACACTCTTCCTGCAAGTGGACCAAAAAAACATGTTCTGCACCCCCAATTTTTACTAAGTTGCACCCCTCTAACCACTTAAACTTTATTCAACCAGATCATGCCATGTGGCAATCCTCCACTAATTAATCTATCCAACCACATGATGACATGTGTCATAATCCTCCACTCACTAAACTTGCCAACCATACACTGCCACGTCACCATCTCCCAAAATGAAAAGCAACATCATCTTCCCTGCGACCATGATTCCATCGCGCCTGCAGCCACCATCATGAGTTCATCCCTACACCGCGAGTTAGAAGAGTAGCGGAAACCTTAGCCACGTTGGAAACGCGAGCAAGAACCAACACATCCATCTTCGCTCACGCACCAGCACTACCACCGCGTCGCGCACCTCAACATAGGTAGCCACCACCGATTCTGCATCACCAACGTGACAGCGAGCCGTCCCTGCACTTCGAGCCACCACCGCAACAGCTGCTGCACCTGAAACCTGCGAGCTTTCACCATCTCTGCGACGCAACCATCCTTCATTGCAGCAATTCGAACCTACACATGTTTGTTGTAACATCCCTAAGGAATATTACTTAAAATAAATAAATAAAAGAAATAAATCAAATCTATAGTCGTCTGGATAATAATCCCAACGCGGGAAAAATTTAATTTATTTAAAGCGTACACGCCAAAACTCATAACCTAAATATTAAAGTGTTACAATTTCCAAAATTTCATGTTCATAATAAAACATAGTAAATACACAAGAGAAAATCCCTAGCTCTAATCCCCAAAGCTAGCCCTCACTCTGTCGGCTGGACATCCTCAGCTCCACCTGTTTCAACATCTGCTCCCGTGTAACGGATCACACGATCATCGCCATACACAAATAGAAAGGGTGAGCTGAGAAAATAAAATAATAGATATACAATATGCAAAATAAAGCATACACCCATCTTATTCATTATACATAGTTCTTGGCCAAGACCTTAACCCCAAGGCTTTTCAGCCTTCAAAACACACAAGTGGTTAGCCTTGGACTCTGGAATACGATGCTCACACGAACCTGCCCGCTCGTGGTCCTGCCTCTACGAACCTCCCCGCTCGTAGTCCTACTCTACGAACCTCCCCGCTCGTAGTCCTGCTCTACGGACCTGCCCGTCCGTAGTCCAACACATGTGATCCACCAGCCCCGTACCTCCCCGCACGTGGCATCTCTCAACATGAGCACGGAAATACGAACCTACCTCGCTCGTATCCCCATGTGAGAGTAACTGGATATGAACCTCCCCGCTCATATCATCACATGTTAAACACCATCCATGAACCTACCCGCTCAAGGCACAACATCTCCCGATCCAAGTGTATCATCATTGCTCAAATAATACCCAAAACAACCAAAGCACAGTCGCATTTCCGCCTGGCTCGGCCCACACGCCGCCAAGCGAAATCGCTCCAGACCGCCTGGCGGGAGGGGAGTACTCATTGGCATCAAAATTACAACCATTCGAATGCTTCCTTCTGCAGTTAGGGTTTCCTATGCCTCTCCAATGCCATGCAAAAATAAAAGTAATCTAAAAATGAAACATGTATTTTGGTTCTTAGCAAGAAACTTAAACCCACCACCAATCAATTACCAAGTTAAGAGTGCAACCAATTCAACCAAATCATCTTTTGTGATAATTCCTATAATTTTAGGAATTTATCACCATGCCACACATTCCATATATAATCAAACAAAAATACATAATTTAATTAACATTCAAGTGGCACACACAGGACTCGAACCCAAGTCCTCACACACCATAAAGTACTCTCAACCACTTGAGCTAGTACTTTTCCACGTCAAAGTTCCACACATTAATTACTTTAAATGTTCCTATTACCCGTCCTAATTAAATAATTAATTAAATAACTATTTAATTTTCCCGGGTCTTAAATTCGTGTCTCCAGCTGCACACCTACAGCCTCCATGGCAGCATCATCTTGATCCTACAATCAGCATACCATCACGCATCTATAGGCAGCCAATGCACACCACTGGGAGTCCACCATGGAAGCGCGAACCATCACGCATGGAACAACAGCAACACGTCACCGAAGAAGGAGGGGTGGCCAGTCGTCGTTGCACCTCCACACAAACTAGTTGGAGAAGAGTGTGTGAAAGTGAAACCCTAATTCTGGAAAGTGTCAGCCACGTGTCAGCCTCTCATAGGGCAATCAACTGGTTAAAACTAGTCAAATCTGGTCAATTGGTCAATGAAGCAGTCAACTCTGGTCAAATTCTGGTCAATTTTGTAAAAATGGTTAAATAAGAGGGGCAAAATTGGAAATTGGACAAAAATTAAGTTGCTAATTAATTAAATAAAGATAAAAGAGTTTAGCAACTAAACAGATAAAGTCCAAGTCAAATTGAAGTCTATATAAAGAGGCCTAAGGGAGTAGAAGAAGACACTTAGCAACTCTCTGGTTTTGGAAAATACCGTCATCCACCACATCTCTCATTCTTCCTTTCTTTTTATTTTCTTTCCTTCATCATATTATCATGTATTCCATCCAAGCCATGGAGGGCCAAGCTTTTAGGGTTGATTCAACTGTAATTTCTTAGCTGGGTTCTGAGGTTAGATGAATTTATGCATTTGTTATTTTGATTATTGTTATGGTTTTTGTTTATCTATGTCCTTTGCTTCTTAGTTGAATAGAAAATAATGATTTTAAATCTACACGCATGTTAATCATATGAGTTAAAGTGGCCCAATAGATAGAATGATTTACTATAAAACAACAACACACTAATACATTGTTGTGCAAAGTTGCTCTAGAATTCGGGCATTGATACATACAAATTATCCTAGTAATACCTCTCTAGTAATTATAATATCATAATAAATAACCTATTAATTCATTAATCACAGTATGAGGTTAAACATACATGCATTATCATAATAACATCTTTTTAATTCAATCCACCTTCTCAACACAACAACACACCAATATATTATTGTGCAAAGTTGCTCTAGAATTGGGGGGGTTGAATATAGTCAACGGACATTTTATAATTGTTTCGTGCAGACATGTTATATCAATCAGATTATATTATTTCCTATGAATTATCATTTGTTTCCTTTTTAACCATTCAACAATTTGAATTTCAAATGTCATAACGTTGAGGCTTCAATCATTTGAAGATTCTATTGCAATCTTTGATTCGCAGAGTATACCTCTTTCTCATGATTGGTGAATAAATATATGACAACATTAACGTTCTTTAATCAAAGGATATTTCCTTCTTGAACTTGATCAACCATATATAATATTCATTAGATTAAATCTTCAATCAAATTTCCAATGTAAATATCTTCTAGCAATGCTAAGACTTGTTGTGCTATTCTCTTTTTTGACTTGATCATCAATTTAAATGTTCAAATTTCTTTGATCAATTTAGACTTTATCGTTCTATCAGCTTGTGATATGATAATTTTTTATCGTGTCATCTGAAATTGATTCATATAATGCTTGTCATCTTTTAACTCATCTAGTCACTCTTTTAGAGTATTCTAATGGAAGCACTCGTCTAATGGGTATATTCATCATTCAACTTATTGAGTTGACTTTGACTCATTTATCACTTTTTATTCTACTTGTCTGACACATATACTTATTTAATTCCTTTGCATGCTTGTCTTGACTCGTCATACACTTGTATTAATCTAATGCCTTTTCTTATCATGTTGACTTGTCTAGTTATTAATTTTTTCAATTTAGTCTAAAAGAGTTTGTACAATAAATTGTGTTTGATGACCTTTATCGTCTAACAACTTAAATGTGAGTCTATATTGCTGAATATGTATATATTGTTCAATACGTCTAACAGTTTGTGACTCTTTTATATTTGCACATGTACCTTGAACTTGTCTAAGTTCACTTTCATTGTGTTTCCTTTAGACTCAAGCTTCATAGTTCTCTATGTTACTTATGCTTTTGTTGTACTTTTGCTTTCACTCATTCAACAAATATTAGCCCAATAGATATCTTCATTTAGAAAGGAACATGGTTCCTTAATGGTTATTTATAAGGATCTACCAAGGTCTTAGACTTAGTTATACTTTTCTATGTCCAATGCTTATTTGGATATTAATCTTAATGATTATTGGTTGCCTTGGAACATTGTCATATTGACTTTTCTTATTTGTTTCATTATTGATTTTATTATAATCAAAACCTCCTTTCTGTTAGACTTGTGTAACAGAGTGTCCAATGTCTAATGCTAATAAGCTCCACGTTTTTATAATGACAAAAACTATAATAAACATGCTAACTTATTTGATTTGAAAGAATTAATGCCCAACAATTTTTTTATGATAACACTTGTTGATTTAATCAATATCCAAGGTACATATATTAGAGCAATATTATTCAAGTGATTTTGGATAAGTTAATATTAGACTAGAGTTTAAGGGTATTGATTAAAGGCTTCTTGTTTCGATTTAAGCAGGAATTGAACTTCTTCCATATCCACACTGATGTAGTGAGACCTACCATCTTTCTTAAAAGTATGGGTGTTATAGATGAAAGTAGCCATGCCATAAGTAAACTATCTTGTTGATTGTAACACCATAGGCGTATATTACTTGATAAAGAAAAATATATATTTAAAATAGAATTCAATACCTCATATCATTCCCAAGCACTAGAAAATTTAAAACATTAAAAAACGTAAAATAGAAATATTCCTCAAAGGCTTTATTACAATGCATAATCCAAATACCACAGAAAAGAAAATTACAAGATAATCGAAAATCAAGTTCTAAAATCATCCTGATACCTAGCCCCGGCTTCGTCCCTATGCATCACCATCCTCACCTAGAATCACATCTGGTCCCGTGTGACAATTCACACGATCATCGCCAAACACAAACAGAAAGGGTGAGCTAAATCAATAACATACATTAATAATGATAAATATAACTTCCCCAAATCACTTAACACTTTTCTTATTTATACACAACTTTATATCATGCCTTTCCGGTCTCACAACCTATATGAGACAAGTACACACTCAATTATGGCCTTAGGGATTTCAATACTTCCACAAACATACCTTCTCGTGTTCCAACTTTACGAACCTCCCCGCTTTTAGTCCAACTCTACGAACCTCCCTACTCGTAGTTGAACTCTACAAACTTCCCCGCTTGTAGTCCAACACGCATGAATACCATCTGTTATGACCTCCCTAGTCATAACAACCTCAACTATGAGCACAGAACATCTGAACCTCCCCGCTCGTATCCCTATACAAGAGGACATCAAATACGAACCTCCTCGTTTGTATTAATCAAGCGTTTCCAACTCCATTACGAACCTCCCCACTCGTAATTTATCGAAGCATATCTTAGACCAAACCATCACAATAACCCATGCAAAACACACAACAAAAATCCATTTGCCCTTGCACTATCGTTGGTGAAGGCTAAGCATCATTAGGCGAAATTGTGCTGCAGACTACGTGGTGGTCACTACTCACCGCCAGGCGGCAAATGCTCCAGACACTAACACAAAAAAGTCTTTTAACGTCCGATATTTTCGACCTTTGACGTCTGCCCAAACACCGACGTCGTACTGGGTGACGTTAAAATAACGTCGGAAAACAAAACAGACGTCACTTAACGTCGGGGCAATAGGGGTCCGATGTTATCCAACGTCGGGGCCAAAAGCAGCAGACGTCAATTTTCGCGCTAAATGGAACCAAAAAACAGAGCAATTTGACTTCTGTTAGGCTCTGACAGACGTTAAATAACGTCGGCCACAGTAAGCTCAGACGTTAAATAACGTCTGTCAGAGCACCACCAGACGTCAATCTGCTCTATTTTTTTTTTTTAATTTGGTTGTTTTTACAACATTCCCACACCTGAAAATCAGCAAATTTCCAGAACAGTTTCATAATAATTTCAGCACAATTATGGAGTTACTGTTATATCTAATAACACTTAAGTTTCAACATATATTCTAAACTAATATACACAATTCCCATTAATCTTCTTGCTTGTTACACTAAACATTACAAATAAAATAAACACATATTAAAGTCATAAGTTGACATACAAAAATTAATAACTTTAAACTAAATGAGTTCTAACCTTTGAATATAATACTTTAAGTTGTTGGCATCTAGGCTTACTCACAATTCTAATGAAATTTTGGAAACATAAAACATATGTTAGTTTTTATAACTAAGTAGATACATAGGTTATTGAAAAAATTAATACTTACTCTTGTAACATGTTTTTCAAAGCAGATGGAATCTTCCTATTGCATAAATAAAACCATACAACCGTGCATTGTCTTGGAATGATGACACATAGTTGCCAATGATACCTACCGTCAATCACAAGTACTTAGCAGAAATAATTAATATTACTTCATAAAATATTACTAGAAAAAAAACATACGCATCAATGTATTGCGCAAAGTAGATCTCTCTATTTGACTCAACCATCCATGTTTGCAAATAAAGTTTGATGTGGTCATGTGAGTTTCCCGAAGGTTGAATGGTTTGAGGTTCAATGAATCCATATACGGCAGATCGACCTTGGTCCACAATGAATCTATAATAAATCTACATACATAAAATAAAAATTAATGCAACAATAATATTAAAAAATCAAATACAATTAGTCCAATTTTACAAATAACAATAAATATAATTTTATTTCGTAATTTTACAAATATTATTATAAAAATTCAATTAAAAAAAGAAATAGGCCAAAAAAACTAAAAAAAATAGTCTAAGATAAAAATTATAATTGCAAATAAAAAAATACAAGCAATTACATACATACAATGAAAAAGAGATAACAAGCAAAATAATCTCAAAACGATGCAAATGGGGATGAAAACGTATAATATTCGGTTGAAAACGCCTAAAATCAATCCACAATCAAATACCAACTAGTTTGGTGGTGAAAAATGTTCGAAACTCACCTAGAGGAGGTCGGAATAATGGTCACCGACGGGAAGGATCGCGAAACACTGCAAATGAGGATGAAAACGGAAAATATTCGGTTCAAAACGCCTAAAATCAATCCATAATCAAATCCCAACAAGTTTGGTGGTGAAAAACGTTCAAAAATTACCTGGAGGAGCTCGGAATGGTGGTTGCCGACGAAGAAGCTTCGCGAAAAATTGGTGGCGCGACGAAACAATTAGGGTTTATGCGTTTCGCGTAGAGAAAACCCAAAAATTGACGTCGGGGCTGCGTGGTCAGACGTTACTTAACGTTGGTGTAGAGGGGGTCAGACGTTAAATTAAGTCGGGGCAGAGTGGGTCAGACGTTAAATTAAGTCGGGGGCAGAGAGCTCAGACGTTAATTTTTACATAACGTCGGGGTACTGTGGGTCAGACGTTAAATTACGTCTGTGTTGGAATGGGCAGACGTTAAAAAAGTCAAATAATTCACAGAAATGCCACCGGTCATTTTTAACGTGGGACTTTTTCTAGACAGACGTTATATGGGTGACGTTATAGGGCTTTTTTGTGTTAGTGAGGGACTCCTTGTTTGTATCTATTGCCTGGCGGTCTAGTCCGCACCACCAGGCGCTACACTAATAACATGATTGTACTGGTTTTTAGGCTCAACAAACAATTCTAACACACTTCTAATCATCACAGAAACACATCAAAGCACCAATTGCACGTCAATATCATTCAACATGTCTCAGCTTTACACAATCATACATCCACTCCAATATATATATTGATATATACTCCACAATTCAAAGCCATGATAGCATTCAAATCCAACTAAGAATAATGCATGCTCATAGCAAATATAAAATAACAACACTCAAACAACTTTAGTACCAGTTTTTATGCCCAATGTGACTTAATATAGCACTTCACATCAAACATAACTATTAAATTTAGTACTACTACCATTTATAACATGCAAAATCCCATCTTACCCTTACAACACTTGTTTCATGCAGTTATTCCAATATCTCTTGCCTAATTAGATTTAGTATCAACATGTAATTACATCTCATGCATTAGACCTTTCACAATATCCTTTGCCCATTTATACCACTACCATATACATAAGTCCATATAACGCCCATAGGAAACCCAACTCGCAACCAACACAACCAAAATGCCAAGTGCATCAATACACTAAGCTATTGTCTAGCCGCAAAGATGGATTGCCAAGCTATGCATTAATATCTAGGCAAAACCTAGATTTTTCCAGCACCGGCGAGAACCCTAATTTCCCCAATTCATTTCATTAATCCAATTTCACATACCAACCACCATTCATGCTTCTAATTTCACATATAATCAATTGAAACTCAATGAACAAAATATCTCAACAGTTTCAAATCTACAAATCATGCTTCAAACCACCCCAAATCCTACATAAACCCTAATAATAATGTATTCATCATTGCACCAAGATACATCCATCCATAACATTTCCAACAATTTAGATCAGAATTCATTCAACCAAAATAAGGGCAATTTATCCAGAAAATCAACATCACCGCAGAACACCCAAACTAACCACACAGTTCATGTCGCCTGGCGGGCCACACAGTTTACATAAAATAATATTATTGGTATATAGTGAAAATTGTCTCATTAGTATACTTTAATTATGTTTTTATTTTATTCTTAATTAGAAAAATATAGGAGTTTTCACGTGTGTTTTAATCTGATATATTTTTTAAATATTTTAACTTAAAGTTTATAAAAATATTTTCTTAAAAATATCAAGATTAAATATGTTTTTGGTCTATTAGTTATGAGTGAAAATCACAATTAGTTCCTCTTCAAAACTTGGACCAATTTAGTTTCCAATTTTTAAAATGCGTAGATTTAATTCTTTTAATAAAATTTTTTCAGCTAACATGAAATGCATTTGAAATGTCAAATAAACTTAACAAAATTTTGTTAAAATGACTAAATTTGCGCATTTCTAAAATTGGAAGACTAAATTAAGTCAAACTTTCAAAGAGGAACTAATTTCAATTTTCACTAAAAGTTAAGGGACAAAAAATATATTTAACCCAAAATATTAATTTGTTTCACATATCTTTTTGATATACGAAATACCGAAAAATAATAGTTAAATACAAAATTTGTATGAAAATTAACTATAGAATAATAGAAAATAGTTATACTTAAATGGTAACTTTCGTAGTATTTTAATTACATATTATTATATATTTTGATTTCTCTTTCATCTTGGACGATCAAGCTTGACTTTAGAGACATATTGTGATTTTTTCACAATAATAAGTGGATGCATTCCTTTTCTTTTTGAATTATATTGCTTTACATCATTATTCATTGTCACAAAAAAAAAGATATATAGCATGGGACATTTTATGGAGGTTAAAAAGACCTCCACAAATAAAGATCATATGGGCTGATTATGATAGATTTTATAAAAACTGATAATATAGGATTTTTTTATTTATTTTTATGAGGTTTATGACCTCTGCAGATTGTAACACATTCTTCTCTGAGTGAATTCACGTGTTTTCCAAATCAGAAAAGTTAATAGTTAATGAATTTTTCCCTTTCAATCAGTGAAAACCTAAGTTCAGAGTGCCAATCGATTCCGCTCCGCGATTAAGCCATGTCGTAGCCTTCATTGCAGCAATCTTCATCGCGTCAGCTCCGTCACGCCGTCTTTGTCGTGCTAGCTCCGTCGCGCCGTCTTCGTCGCGCCAGCTCCATCGTGCCGTCTTCGTCATGCCATCTCCGTCGCGCCATCTCTGTCGCGCCATCTCCGTCGGCGTTGTCTTTGTCGCTTCATCTCAATGGCGTTGTCTTCGTTTCCCCGTCTCCGTCGCGCCATCTCTGTCGTAGCCTCTGTGGTAGCCCTCTTCGTAGCGAATTAATGACTATGTGATTCAGTTTCGTTACGCCCTCTCTATCACTCTGGCCCTCCATCACATGTGGTTGTGATCCAGTGGCTTCTGTAGAGTCAAGGTGCACCTGGAATTTTTTGTTACCTAGAGGTTCCTTATCAATATATTTTTTATGTTCCTGGTTAAGATTTTATGTTCCAGTGGCTTATGTTTTGTTTTTTCTTTAATAGGCGATTTAGACATTGTTGTCGAAGGATGCTGCCTCTATGTCCTATCCCGGTAGTTATTCATTTCTCTAGTAGATAAACATTAAGGTTAATTAGAAGTAGATAAACATAAAGGTTAATTTTGCTCTGTTGGCTATTTTATGTGAACAAAATATGAAGATAAAGTGAATTGAACTTCTTCAGTATGTTTAACTCAACTTCTACATTTTAGTTGCATTTGTATTTGTTGGTGGAGCCTTATATATTAAGCATTCTAACTCATTTCTTTTGATTTATGCATTACAAAATCTCATTGGAATTTTCATATTCTGAACTATGTCATGGCAGGGGTTGATTAAAAGCTGTCTTATAGTGTTTTTCACAATTATATTCAATGAAAGGGAGTTTAAACGTTAAAGATGAGAAAAAGACACAATTAGTTAGTTTATATGTTGATCGCCTAGTGAGCTCTGTACTAAAGAGGAAAATAAACTGAAAATATCTGAGAAGTTGTGATTGGCACAACATTGAAAACTTATAAGATAATTTATGGTCGTTCCTTTTAGCCTTTGCATTGGCATCATACCAGTGATTTGAATCTTGGAATATAACACTATGTGCTTTACCATATGAAAACTTTCTGATCTCTTATAATTTTAGGCAAACAGTGCAAGAAGACAAGGCTCTGATTTATGAGGACTAGAAAGAGAATATTCTCCCCCTATTGGATTTAGCACCTTTAAACCTAAACCCGAAATTCTTTGACATAGAACAATACTTTGCAGCGAAAAGTCTTATATCTTCACGATCCTTTGAGATTGATGATTACCATGGTTTTGGCATGGTTCCTTTCGCAGATCTATAAGTAGAGCCTATGGCCATTAACATGGTTTTCTTTTGTAGTCTTAGTGTACACCTTTATTTTCCATTTCTTACATTTTAATTTCTCTGTAACTCAAATTTGTGATTGGTTGACAAGAGCGATAATTTCTAGATCTAGCTTTAAGGCTTTTCAAATTCAACAAATGCTGATAAATTTGATCTGTCAAGAAAATTTTGCCTTCTTGTATTTGTATACTATTTCGAGAATTGCAATAGTGCATCAGAATCTGGTGATGCTTTACTTTTTAATTTAAGTAAATGGTTGTAGCAAATTTTCCAAAGAGATTGACTGTGTGTGTAATATGCACAAATTGTCTTTTGAGCTAGAAAAAACAAATACAACATATGATATGAAGCAAGAAAATAGCTAACAAACAGGACTATAATACAATACATGCTTTTAGCATAGTAAAAATTTAATTCGAAATATGGAATTGTTGTATTTGTAAACGAATCATTGTATGCACACAAAACTTTTGTTATTGTTGTTGTTCCCATCCAATTATTATGATATTCCCATTGGCTCTGCTTTAAAATTTTAAAAATAAAAGTAAAACAATATAAAAATGTAACTCTAAAATGTTCAAAAACTACATGACACAATTGTTATTTTGAAGAGTCCGCGCTTTCCTGTTTATGTATAAGATCTAGATTTGAAGATTTTCCCATTCTAATAATGTGTATACTGTCTTCTACACTAGATTCAATCATAAAACAGGTGCAGAAGATATGCATTTCACTGCTATGTCCTCTAATTATGAATCAGGTAGTGATGTTGATGGTAGTAATAATGATAAGGGCATTGTTAAGGAAATAGAAGCATTGGTTCAAAATTCCTCTACGGATATGATTGCATCAATTGATGCTAATGTTGGGAACAACATTGATAGTGATTTGGAGAGTTCTTCAGTTAGCGAGGATGATACTTCTATGTTGGAGATGATTATGATAAAAGATGTCAGTAGTGGAACTGAGGTGAGAATTTTCCTTTCAGTTATATGATTTTTCTTCTTTGAGTTAGTGATTTATCATTTTTTTTGTCATAGAAACGACCTCATAGTAATACATGCTTATCTATAGTACGTAGTTTTGCAAATATGCTTTACACTTCGAATTGAAACGTTCAATGTGTTATGCTACTCTTGACGCAACCTCTTATTATTCCCTTGAAGTTACAATAATACATAAGAGTTCCTCTTGCCTAATAACAGGTATTTTATACTTATGGGCTATTGGGTAATGCTGCTTTGCTTCATAGATATGGATTTACCGAGCAAGGCAATTCCTATGATATTGTAAACATAGACATCGAGTTGGTACTTCAATGGTGTTCTTCAGCTTTTTCTGACCGCCACAGTAGAGCAAGAGTTTCCTTTTGGATCGGTATCAGTTGTTGGGAATTGTCCTGAATCAAATGGTGGAACTACCCATTTGAATGATAATATCTTCCCTAACGAAGCATTTAATATGAGCAAGAAATCCTTGCTGCCTAAAAGGGTTTGTGATGCCTTGTTGTCACTTGCTGACATGAGGAAGAGTCTCTATGGTTTGAATTCACTGGAAGATGATATTGAAGCATTGGAAAGGTGTAGTTTAGTTAGAGAGAGGAAGCTGTATCATTCTTTGGTGTTGCGCATCAATGGAAGGAAGATTCTTCAAAAGCTCATTCCTTTTCATCTTGGTAAGTTTGTTATGTTTTTATGCTAGTTAGTTTGAAACTTGTGTACTTAGCGATACAAAAGAAAAGGTTTTTCAATGTAGAACCTTGGATCATGTATACTGGAATTTTAGAATATTTTCAATTTAATAAGCTTTCACAACTTCTTGTTTAAAAATAATATAAGTAATTAATATTTTTTATATGCAGGGTCAGAGATTGATCCAAACCTTATATTAGTTGTTTTTCTTTCTACTCTCCTTTTTGAAAGCTCATTCTTAATGTTCACCAAATTAAAGTTTCTTTTCTTGGATTCTTCTATGAGTTCAATTTACTAGTGATTTATAAGTTATGTTTCTCTCTGTTATGATGATTTTGTATCTTATATATGTAAGAAACCTGAATAACCCATAATTTAGATTTAGAGGAGTAAAAGTTTAATATGTTCATTTATATTTGGATTATAGGTTGGAATATTAGCGTTAATAAACATTCCCATATATCTTTTTTTGAGAATCTTTAGAAGAATGACTTGCACCACTAGCCGTTGCAACACTTAACCCTGATATTGATTTTGTATTAATTTTGGAAAACCTTGGTAACTTTTAGTAATATAGATTAAATTTATTCTCTTTGTTATTCCAGAAATTTAAGCACCATAAGTTTAGATTTAACGGGCATAATGTAATTCTTCATTTGGAATTAAAACTACATGTATAATAGGAATTTTAAAAATTAAAAGTACTAGTTTTTATATACCTTTTCATAATTTTTATCGAGTTACAATTTTTATTTTCTTTTAAACTATTTTAAATTTGTATTATAAAAATTCATTAAAATTATTGCATAATGTTTTAGTGTTTAAAGTTTTAATCTAGTATACCATAAAACTCGTGCTTCTTTGCTCTCATTTCTTTGGTGCGATTTCAGATAGAAAGTCGTCCAGTGAAACATTACCCATGGCTAGTAAGGTCTCGTTATGATTCAAAGCATGAGAATGTCAAGTGACTAGGATTTTTTTATTTTATTTTGAATTTGCAATATTATTAGTAATTTGTGAGTAGTAATTTTCAGGTTCTGCATAATGATAGGAATGATTATTACATAAGAGAATCCACTATACTCAATCTTAATCAGGTTTTTTATTTTATTTTTCTTTTCTGAGATTAAATTAAATTTAATTGTTCTCATTAGTGCAGATTTTGCTTTTTACCTCACCTTATATGCCTTGGTTGGTCAGGAACCGAAGCATATAATGGCGCGGTGGCATTTTTGCAATTCCAGACAACTTTTATGCCTCGGTTCAGCGAAAACCCGAAGCAAAAGAGGGTTATATGCTTCGGTTCAAAAAAACCGGTGCCAAAAGAGGTTAATTGTGGAATGGTGATTTCTCTGTTTCTCTCTTCAGCTTCGGAAGCGATTTAGGAGAGCTAACAAGCCTCCTCCACATTTATCGATGTGAGTTAATCATCGATACCAAATAATCATGATTTTTGTGCAGGTCAATGATCCAGTAATAAACTATTTTAGTATATGCATGTTGATTTCATGATTTGAGATTGACGTCCTTCTTGCAGCTAATATTTATCTTTTATAATTTTAGCAAACCAGTGATGCAAATGAGCCTAAGTCTTATATGGGTATAAGAGGATCATCTGGTGGTAGCAACATTTAGGGTGTTGATGATGTTTTTTAGGATGAAACTATTTTAGTGTATTATGAACTTTGAGTAAGTATGGATTAAGTTGTAATTGTTTCAATTTAAATTGCTTTTATGTTAATATGTTGATTTTGAGAATCAAAAGTTCTAATGATATATATTTGAGCACTTTGGTTGAAGTATTTGATTGAAGTTTACAAAAAAATATTGTTGATATAAAAATATAAGTACCTCAAATGGTGACATACATTGTCAAGTATAGTAGGAAATTCTAATTACAAACAAAATATTGTTTTTTATGAGATATGAATAACGCAAGAAAAATACAGTAATAAATCCACAAATTAAATAATACAAACGAAACAGGTTTTATAATCCTCGAATTGAGGAGGGTATTAACTCCCACAAAAAAAAAATGAAAAACAGGAACTTTGGAATCAAATAGGTTTATGGAAATAAAAGAGGTTTTAAACCTCCACAAAATAATAGTCATGAATAGTAGAGGTTATAACCCTCCATTAAAAAACTTCCACAATATAAACCTGGTACCAGGGGTTGTAGAAAACTTCCACAAATAACTTATGGGGAACCTATTTGTGGAGGTTTGAAAAACCTCTGCAAAATATTTTGTGGAGGGTAAAAACTCCCGCTAAACAAAATTAAAACCTCTGCAATTTAGCTTTTTTTTTTTGTACTATGTGTAGGTGAATGTCTAATTGTAATTTTGTGAAGGCATTGCTTCTAAGCAGAATTCTTGATTAGTAAATCAAGTTCTTAGAAGAAAGCTGGATATGTAGATTCATCTTGAATCGAACTAGTATAAAACTTGTTGCATTCTCTCTTTCTTTTTATTCTTTTTTATTATTCTTAATTGTTTGAATTAATCTATTAACATAAGTTGGTAAATTGATTGGAGCATATGATAAAGATGGAAAAACACTTCAAGAACTTTTCAAAATACTAAAAATCTTGAAATACCAATTCAATCTCTCTTGGTTGACATATATTAGACTTATCTAAGTTAACCATTTCGATTAAAAAAATTCATTACATTTTTTTTATTTTAAAAAATTATAAAAAAGCGCAATGAAAAGGAAATTTACCTTTTTATTTTCATTAAAATTTATAAAAATTAAAAAAGAAAATTTATTTTCAAACCAAACCTATTGAAATGAAAATGGGATTGTTTTTGACGGCTTCAATCATAATCTTAAAGTGATTTTGAGGATAAAAGATTGTAATTAGATTTTAACACAAATTTATGACAATACCAATATATATTTAAAATACGGGTTAAGTATGTTTTTAGTCCCTGAACTTTGCTCCAAAATTGGAATTCGTCCCTGGTCGAAACTTTGATAAATTTCGGTCCCTAAACTTTAAAAATGAATGAATATAGTCCTTTTAACCCAATTTTGTTAACTTTTTTTTAGGTTTCGAACGCATTTCTCAGTAAATATTAGGGTTGTTTACGCCGTTTGACACATTCTCGGCTCAATATTTACTGAAAAATGTATTCGAAACCTAAAAAAAAGTTAACAAAATTGGATTAAAAGGACTATATTCATTCATTTTTAAAGTTTAGGGACCAAAATTTATCAAAGTTTCGACCAGGGACGAATTCCAATTTTGGGTCAAAGTTCAGGGACTAAAAACATACTTAACCCTTTAAAATACTTATATCTTATTTTCTAATAATAAAAAAAAAATTATAATATTTTTGGTTAATGCATACATAAAAAATATGATGCTGGTTATTTTTCATAACCGTTTAATAAAATGATTATTTTTGAGTAACCATTTTCTACTAATAGTAATAAAATATGAATAAATGTATTCAGCATTAAATATGTCAATTTAAATATTGGTAATTGAATGATGTTTTGTATTAAATTAGAGACTTTGAATTAATGGACAAAAAGTAAAAGTTTTCATCAAAATTCCTAATTTAAACATTTTTGTATTATTTTATTTTTTAAAATCTTAACTAAAGTCATTTAGGTAAAGTTAATAAATAATAGAAAAAATGTAGTAATATTTTATTTTATTTTTTTAATGTGGATTATCATTTGCAAAAGGAATAAATGCGTATTCCATCAAGAGAAGTTAGATGTGGTGAAATAAGTAGTACTAAAATAACACAAAATCATATTTTACAAATAAAAAAAAAAACAAAAACTGTTATAAAATAAAGCTAATAACATAGAGAAGAATAAAGAATAGGAGGAAGAACTGAGAGAATAGAAAACAACTTTTTTGTGTGTTTTATTACTGATAGGAAAAGTCTTATATATAGATACAACATGGTAACCCAGAAAGGATATAAATCAAATAGTTGATACAGAATATTCCATAAAGAGTAATGAATCATATGAGTATCAATCATATCAATCATATGAGTAATTGTATCAAATCAATAGACGACCATTAATTCATAACACTCCCCTTGGGTGTCCATTGATAAAAGAATGTGTCTCGTTAAAACCTTACTAGGAAAAATCCTTTGGCAAAGACTTTGTAAATAATATTGTTCTTTACATCTTTTATTTCTCCCCTCATGTAAACTTACATTATTAAGATGAAGGAGTCAAATTTTGTGAACCAATTGCTCAAAAGTTCCTCTTGGCAAAGACTTTGTAAATAAATCTGCTAGATTTTCACATGAGTGAACCTTTTAGATCTTTACATCACCATTTCTTTGAAGATCATCAGTGAAAAAGAATTTTGGAAGAATATGTTTTGTTTTGTCTCCTTTAATATCCTTTTTTTTTTTCAATTGAGCAATGCATGCACGATTGTCTTCATATATAGTTCTTGATTTCATTTTTCCCGAGGATAAACCACAAGTTTGTCGTACATGTTGAATTATAGACCTTAACCAAACACATTCACGACTTGCCTCGTGCAATGCTAAAATTTCTACACGATTTGACGATGTTGCTGTTATTGTTTGTTTCATAGATCGCCATGAAATCGTTGTGCCACCACATGTGAACAAATATCCTGTTTGTGATCGACCATTATGAGGATCTGATAAATAACCTACACCTGCATAACCCATTAAATGTGATTTTGAATCATTTGGGTAAAATAAGTCCATATTCATAATGCCCTTAAGGTAACAAAGTATTTGTTTTACTCCATTCAAATGTCTTCTTGTGGGTGAAGAACTATATCTTGCTAACAAATTTATAGTAAATGCTATATCAGGTCGAGTATAATTAGCAAGATACATTAGTGCTCCTATAGCACTAAGATATGGTACTTCAGGATCAAGGAGTTCTTCATCTTTTTCTTGAGGTCTAAAAGGGTCTTTATCAACATCTAATGACCTCCCCACCATTGGAAGGACAAAGTTTTGTTTGGGATTAAAAATTGAGCATTTAAACAAAGGTGTTTTTGTCCATATACTAAAACACCTTTGTTTAAATACTCAATTTGTAATCCCAAACAAAACTTTGTCCTTCCAAGATCCTGCATATCAAATTCTTTCTTTAAACAATCAATTGCCTTTATGAGCTCATTAGGAGTTCCAACGATGTTTATGTCATCTACATATACAACAATTATGGCAAACTCATTTTTGGATCTTTTCATATAAATACAAGAATAAATAGGATCATTTCTATATCCTTCTTTTAATAAGTACTCAATAAGACAATTATGTCACACGTGTCCTGATTGCTTTAATCAATAAAAGAGCTTGTTCAATTTTATTGAATAACCCTCTTTAGAATTTGCCTTGTTGGGACAATAAAATCCTTCAAGGATTTTCATATAAATATGATTCTGAAGAGAACCGTACAAATAGGCTGTAACATCATCCAGTAGATGTAAATGCAAACTTTGTTGTGCAACTAGGATAATCAAATATTGCAACATTGTTGCATCTAATGTAAAAGTTTCGTCAATGTTGACTTCATTTTGGTTACATATTATATGATTCATGTCATAATTTGTTGAGATTTCATGCTTTTCAAAAATTTCATGTATTAGAGGTTTTTCTGGAACTAAATCATTAATTATGTCAAATAAATATTTTGGGATTTCTACCTTTTCAATTAGGTCATCTTGCATTTTAGCTTTCTTTCTCAGTTAAGAGTTTTTATCTTTGGAACCAATAGGCCTACCATGCTTCAAACGTGTCTTTGGAACAAACAGGCCTACCACGGTTCAGGCGTGTTATGAATTAATATCAAATATACTCGAAGCATTCACAACTAGTATATATGATTTGATTACCTTTTATGTTAGTAAGAGTATTTAGTAATTGATTGACTAATTTTGTAAATGAATTATCCTTTGAACTTCCAGTTCACATTCTTTTGTACGAGGATCAAGATAAGATAATGATAATTCATTCCAACCAATATTCTTTTCCAATTGTTTTCTTTCTCCCCCTAATGTTGGAAAAACTTTATTCATCAAAGTGACAGTCAAAAAGTCGAACGGTAAATAAGTCTCTTGTTGGTAGTTCAAGATATTTTATTATTGAGAGAGAATCATATCCAACATATATTCTCAATCGTCTCTAAGGACCCATCATAGTCCCTTTTGGTGGGAAAATTGAGACATATACACCACACTAAAAAAAATTCTTACATGAGAATATTAGGTCATTGACCAAAATCCAACCGCATAATAGAGTATTTGTGATAACTTGTTGACATGATGCAAATCAATAATGCAACATGCAAAATTGCATATCTCCAAGTAGCCATTAGAAGATTAGCTCTCATAAGTAATGATCTTGCAACCAATTTTAGACGTTTTAGTAATGATTTCGCAAGTCTATTTTGAGTATGAACATGTGCTACTGGATGCTCAACTTCAATTCCAATTGATATACAATACTCATGAAAAGCATGAGATGTAATTTCACCAATATCATCAAAACATATTTTCTTAATCGGATAATCTGGGAAGTGAGCTCTTAACTATACTAATAACTTTGCAAATACTTTTTGTGAGCTGATAATAAACAAATATGTGACCATCTAGTTTATACATCAATTAAAACCATGAAATATATAAATGATCCACATGGTGGGTGTATTGGACCACAAATATCACCCTATATTCGTTCTGAAAATGAGATTGACTCATTTCTAATTTTTCTGGTGATGGTCTTATTATCAACTTCTATGAACGTATAGTACATGAGAACTCATTGGTCTGAAGAATTTTCTTGACTCTTAAGTGGGTGTCCACGTGAGTTTCTTAACCCTTTTTTTCGCATAATAAAAGATCCAGGATGACTCAACTAATCATACCAAGCAAGGAATTATTTTTCATTCGTAAACTTCTGGTTTGCCATGACATGCATTTGAATTGTACTAATATATGCGTAGTACAAATCATCCAACTAATCATGCCAAAAAAGACATCCATTTTGATTCATAAACTTCTTATTTACCATGACATGCTTTTCAATTCTACTAATTTATGTGTAATGCAAACCATAAGAGAATGTTCATAATTTCTCCAATACATTTTTTTTTCAACTCAATTGTAGAGATATAAAGATATTTCATATATTTTCCATTGTTTGTCTCAATATGATATCCATTAAGACAAATATCCTTAAAACTTAATAAGTTTCTATTCAACTTTTTGGTAGAAGTATAATAGCTCTTCCAGAGCCTTCAAATATATTTGTAGTTATATAAATAATACTAACCTTGATGTCTCGCATTATCAAACAAAAGAAAAATTTATTACTCTTGAGAATTGTATAAGTTGTTGCACTATCAATAAGAAACATATCCTCATCATTGGTATTAGTGCCAATATTCATTCTTCATATAAACGTAAATATCAATATGATATTTTTTTCACACTCTCATAACCAATGATGTGACCAATGCTTCCATTTGGTTTAGCAAAGAAAATAATAATATCAAGATGAGTAGCATCCATATGGCCATAATCAGAATCACTATCTTCATAGTCAAAGTGTGGTTTTATGTTCTTCTCATTATTTGTAGATGCTTTGGTGTACGACAAGTACAACTAAAATGACCTTTACCACTATAATGATAATATATACTTTTATCTTATTTGTTAATATTTTTCACATTTTCCTTTTTCCTTTTTCACATTATTGTGCCACTTCTGGTGACAAAATGTGTCTTTGAAATTACATTTATGACCATGTACATAATCAATATAACAATCATGAAAATATAAATCAAATATTGTTGCATTCACTTCTAGGAATGGAGCAAAACCAGTTGGGCGAATCTCATGATTTTTCATCAAAACTTCATTGTTTTGTTCAGCCATACAAAGGCGTGAAATAAATTCATAATATTTGTAAAATTTTTTTCACAATATTGTTCTCACAGGAGCAAATTAGTTGCTCAGATACTTTATTTTTTTCTTTAATGATATCATTAAGACCCATTGCATCTAAATGTATTTCATCATTTAATATCCAATATAAGTAATTCTTGCTTGTAATATCAAGGGTCACAAATCCCACAAATTCAAAATTTGTAAGGTTTGACATGTTTAGAATTAGCATAACAAATAATAGTAATAGTAATAATACTAATACTACTACTACTACTACTAATAATAATAATAATAATAATAATAATAATAATAATCAGACAAAGATGAAGATTGATAAAGTTAAATCATTCTTGCGATGAAAATAACAATATAAGATAAAATTGATAAAATTATAAATGAAGAAAGGATTAAGAAGAGTCTAGATGAAGACATATGCAAAACATTGTCCTCAAAGAGAAAAAACTTCCACTAGCCCTCAGTTGGTTGCACTAACCCTCAGTTGATTGGAGCATCGTGTTGATAACGTGTTATAAAATAAAACTAATAATATAGAGAAGAATAGAAAATAGAAGGAAGAACAGAGAATGAGAGAATATGGAGCAACTTTTTTGTGTGAGCTTATACTGGTAGGAAGAGTCTTATCTATAGATACAACATGGTAATCCAGAAAAGATATAAATCAAATAGTTAATAAAAAATATTACATAAAGAGTAATGAATCATATAAGTATCAATCATATCAATCATATGATTGTATCAAATCAATGGACGACTATTAATTCATAACCTTATTAATATTAAGAATATTCTAAAATACATAGTTTTGGAATTGTTAATTAAACAAAACCTTAAATCCTAATTCCATCAATTATTTTGAATTTTTTTCATTCATTTTCTTTCTTAAATGTATTTTCAGAAAAAAAAAAAACATGAACAGTCATGTTAAATAAAATTTAATTTCTTCATATACCAAATGAAATTCAAAATGGAGTAAATAAAATTCATGAAGATGTCAAAATAGTTGTAATATATATGTTTACTTAGTTAATAACAACAAATATGTAAATGAATTTCAAAAAAACATATATCTTTTTCAATTTATTCGATATAATTGTATTTCTAACACGAACTCAATTATTTATATTTATATTATTTATAATTTGTCATTTAAAAAAAATTAAAATATGAATTTGTACTGAAACATGAAACATGATAATTGCACTAGATGAGTCCACCAATCGTCTGATTTTTATATTTTTACATAGTCTATTCATTATATTTATTTTGAATGATTTACTATTTATGGTTTTAGATTTGCTATTTACATTTTCTTTTATGTATTGTCTAACCTTTGTATCCTTTCAAGATTTACTCTTTACGTTTTTTTTCATGTTCTATCATTAATAGTTTTATATAACATTTTGGATGATATAACTTTTGTATTTTTACAGATTTGACTTAATGGTTTCTGTATCATTCACCCTTTCTTTTATACAATTTATTATTTACATTTTTATACATTTCCTATTTCATTTAAAATTAAATTTAAATTCTTTATTTTGATTAATTCAATAAGAATATATTATTTAAAATAATTATATATGATATATTTTATTATATATATATATATATATATATATATATATATATATAATTTATATATATTTCTCTAAACAATCAAAATATTATTATTTAATTTTATTAAATAAAATATTTAAATTAAATTATAACTATATTATTTATGAATTCAAATTTATAAAATAAATATGTTATAATTTTTAAAATCCCGTGCACATATTATTTATGAATTCAAATTAATAAAATAAATATGTTATAATTTTTAAAATTCCGCGCACGTAAAAATACTAATACAAGACAAAGTTCGGAGTAAGAAAATAATGAAATTAATAATAGCATTGAAAATGTGGGCCTGGAGTGAACCTTCAAGAAACCCAACTGGAACGTTCCTAAAAAGTGGCGATGGTGGGTTCCTAGTGAAAGTCACCATTGACCAAAGACTTTCCCGTGGAAGAAGTTGCGAGCTTTTACACATAACAAATATGCTTTTGGAAATGGGAACAACTATTTGTATTTCAGTTTTCTACGGTTATCATAGTTACAATCTACAATGAGAACCGAGTTAGTCTCAGCACTTGTGGTGATGCCATTGTTTTGGCTGTGCCTCTGTAACAACCTGTTTGTGGTTTCTGGCCTTTGTCATGATGATCAGAGGTCATTGCTGCTCCAACTCAAGAACAACCTCACATTCGACTATGAGAACAGACTAGATTCATGGAATCCAAGTAAGGATTGCTGCGGCTGGATGGGGGTATCTTGTGACAAGAAGGGACATGTTACTGCCCTTGACCTCAGTGGAGAACCAATGCCACATGGCCCGTTCTTCAAATAGTCGATCTAGCAATTAACAATTTCAGTGGCAAGCTACCTCAAACCTTCTTCACAAGGTGGCAAGCAACGGTGTCTGATGAAAACCAACCAGCATACATGGTAAAACGTATCAATTATGATATGCATAGAATTGGGACAAAATGGAGCAAATTATATTATTATGATTCAGTGACAGTTACAATGAAAGGGCAACGGAGGGATCTGGTTAAGATTTTAAGTGTTTTCACTTCGATTGACTTCTCATCCAACCATTTTGAAGGAGAAATACCAAAACAGCTATTTGACTTTAAGGAACTCTATGCACTGAACTTGTCAAACAATGCTTTTTCTGGCCAAATTTCACCGTCAATTAGAAATCTGAAGGAGCTTGAGTCCCTAGATTTATCAAATAACTCACTGGAAGGAAATATTCCCACAGAGCTTGCAAGTTTATCTTTCCTATCATTCTTGAACCTCTCCTCGAATCATTTGGTGGGAAAGATCCCAACAAGTACCCAACTTCAGTCATTTCCAGCTTCTTCCTTTCAAGGCAATGATGGCCTCTACAGTCCTCCATTGACTGATGAATTCGATGGCAGAGAGCCAGGGGTGTTACAACAACATCAAACCTTAGTTTCTACCATTGATTGGAATTTTCTTAGTGTGGAACTGGGACTGATTTTTGGCCATGGAATGATTTTTGGTCATGGAATGATTTTTGGTCCACTCTTGTTTTGGAAGCAATGGAGGATTTGGTACTGGCAACTTATTAACAAAATTCTCTGTCGGATCTTCTCTCAACTCTATTTTGAATATGCAACAAAGAGGGGTCAAACCTATACAACTCTAAGATGAACGAATCATGATAAATCATTTAATATTTTGTCATGTTTATTTTTCTCAATTCAATAAATATATTTTTAAGTTGTATAGATTAAAAAAATTTAAGTACGTTGATACATTTTAAGAGTTAACTATGTTTTTATGTGAACTTTAACATAAAATTGAAATTCATCTTTGTTCAAAATTTGATATATTTTTTATTATCAAACTTCAATGATGAATGAATAGCATCATCTGAATCCAATTATGTAGAGGTGTCAAATCCGTTTCATGATAACATTTGAGTTGTTTATTTTCGATTCATTGTCTATTGCAAAACATATTTGAAACGTCAAAAAATTATTAAATAATTGAATTAAAATGATTATATCTATTTTTCTTTAAAATTTGAAGACAAAAATATATCAGAATTTTAGACAAGAATAAATTTCAATTTTACATAGTGACTAAAAACATATTTAACTAAAAAAAAATTGAAAAAATGTAGCAATTTAACTCTTGCACAAGAAAAATATTGAGAGTTAACACATTTATCAATAAAAAAATTTATTTATTTTTATGTCTCGTATGTAAGAAAAAATTGATGTGCCTAATAGAAAGTATTTTGAGAAGTTTTGTTCTCTCACTTTTTGAAGAGAAGTCGCGCTTTAGTTCTTTAAAAATGTCGTGATTTCAACAAAATATTAACCACTAACATTTTTCGATAAGAAAATCTATTTATTTTTATGTCTCATATGTAAGAAAAAATTGATGTGCCGAATAGAAAGTATTTTAAAAGTTTTTTCTCTCACACTTTTTTAATACAATTTCCCTTTACTTCATTTTTTGGCGAAGGGAATTGCGTTGGCTTTTAGAAAATTGAATCCAGGTAACTGTGTTTACAAATATAGTTATTGACGTGAAAAATATATTTCTTAAGAGAGATTAAAAAGTTAAAATATGTTTTAGTTTATGTGTTAATATTTTGTTAATGATGCAAACTGTAATAAAAAGTTAATTTAAATGTATGTTGTTATATAAAATATTTATTTTAAAAGACATACTTAGTTGTTTCACCAATTTGTTTGATGTAAGAGATACTAAAAAATAAAAAATTATTCCAACAGAGAACAAACAAGATAAGTTAGGCACAAGCGTCACCTTACCCATGTAGTCCGCTATCTCCTCAGTTGACCTCTTCCCGATTGGTACATGTCGGCTTGTATTTATAGAGCCTTAATTATGTTTGGTTATGTCATGGGCTGGACCCTAGTTTGGGCTATAGGTGGGCCTGGGCCTTGGCCCAGGCCCTTAGTTCGATTATTGCGGGCTTATTGGATGTCAGGGGGCTTTCATTTCGCTAAGTCTTTAGGGACGGTCTGATCTGGTTACTTCTCCAGTTGGCTGATGTCGTCTTTGGCCGTGCATTGTCCTAGGTTGGCCGTTTTGTTATGAGTTTAGGTTTATGCCGGCTCGAGGCGTGTACTTGGGTTGTTTTCGGCATATACGTGGGGGTCGTTATTTATATGGTTAAGTTGGTCAGGTACGGTACACCAGTCCCCCAACCTTTGCCGATATAGTATATTGGTGAAGGATGATATGTGCTGATGTGCTAGTCGTGACCGGTTAGGTGTGATACACCAGTCCCCCAGCCTTTAAGTGTGATGAACAATGTTAAGGCTAAAAGATATGAACGAATATCGAGTAGGTGAAGGGGTTTGTGGCAGGTGAAAGGGTGTCAGAAGGCTGATTTAGGGAGGTTTGACGCCGCCATTTTGATACTTTGTGATGATTGAAATGAGTTATGTTTTTGGTGGGAAAGGGTTATGACGTTTGAGATTCACGTGTATAAATGAAGGTAACGTTGGCAGTGCATTCACTTTGTCTCATTTGCAAAAAATCTGTTCGTGTGCGTTTTAGAGTTGTCCAATATCTTCCTTTCCTCCTCCGTCATCTTTTCTAAAAGAATCAAGTATGTCTAGTAGTAGCGATAGGGTTTCGTTGTCAGATTCGGGTAGTAAGCGGTCTAGCGATAGTGGAAGTAGTCGAGATGATACTAGTGATAGGGAAGAGACGAGTAGTGTAGGGAGAATTCCAATGGAGAGGGTGGTTGAAGTTAGGGAAGATCCGCCTGAGGAGTTGGCGGAGAGCAATTGGGTGGCGGCAGACATGCGGACACAGCGATCGTTGTTCCGGTGGTCGCGTTTGTTAAAGTCGTGGTTGAACTGCACACATATTTTCGAGAAGGGGGTGCAAAAGCACATAATTGCTCCAGAGCGGGTTACCGTTGTGGAATGTGTGTGCCATGGTCGAGAAGGAGCAGCCGAAGAGTTCTTTTACATGTACATGTGCCATTTCTCGCAGCTGCACATCCGGCTATCGTTCGACGAATTCACCATGGGAGTGCTGCGATTATTGAACGTCGCCCCTACTCAGCTTCATCCGAACAGCTGGGCGTACTTACAAGCTTTTAAATTATTGTGCATGGCGCTGTACTTGGAACCGTCTCCTCGAGCATTCCTATACTTTTTTGTTACGATGCCGAAGAGTCTGATAACATGGTTGTCGCTAATTAGTTGGCCTGGTCTCAACAGATTGGACGCTTTCACTCAATTGTTCAAGCATTTTAAAGATGGGTTCTTCAAGGTTGTAGTGAAACTGGCTGGTCGGTCACACTTCTATATGGCTGATGGTAATACTAAATTTTCGTTCTTCTGGACCGGCAACCCTTGGAGATATAAGGTGATATCGAAGGAGGATTTGTCGGTGGTTGAGAAGGATGTGGTGGATACTTTGATGCAATTTAGCGATAAGATGCCCACTAAGGGCTTAGTTAGGGTGTATAATTCGGTTCACCCAATTATAGATATTGAAGGTATTTTTTTGTAACTTTGAGCATTG
>Ga0214544_1004656_pt1 | contig 27379 bp, 20 predicted proteins | sample CNSS3metaG_FD_160074 | JGI IMG/M metagenome (GOLD analysis project Ga0214544, IMG submission 160074) | Root nodule microbial communities from cowpea collected in UCLA plant growth center, Los Angeles, California, USA - CNSS3 | ecosystem: Host-associated > Plants > Roots > Nodule | place: USA...
TTGTGTTTACCATGATAGTCCTTGAATGAATGCTGTCTGTGTTGTGTTTACCATATTGGTTATGCTTTGTTTGTTGCTACTGGTTCATGATTATGTTACTGCACGAGTTGTAGTGATGATGTTACTGCACGAGTTGTAGTGTGGGTTAGTGTGGGTTGAGTGATAGAAAACATATTCCACATTTACTCCGTTACTGTATGAGCACTACATTCCTGTCACCGTTCAAGCCCCAACCGAATTCCCACAGCCACGGTTTCCTACACCATCATCAACACACCAAAACGCTCATTCTCCATCCAGCTGCCGCAAACCATTTTCCTCCATTACCACGCATACCCATCACCGTCTTCATCTCAAATCTGCACGAACAACCCAAAATAAAAGAGCAAAGAACCAGAGAACCAGAACCTATCCCATGACCCCCATTTCAGTGCCAAATATCCCTATTTCATTTTCCCCAATCAGCCAAGTCCAATCATAGCCCATAGATAAACAGAGGAGTAGAAACCCTCACCGGCGGCTAGGCCGCCGGCGGTTCGGAGCCATGAACGGAGAAACGCGGTCGCGTGATGGTTGCAGACCCAATCATGGTGGCTGGCACGGTGGTGACGAGCTGTGGAGTCTCCGCGTACCTCTCTTCGTGCGGAAGAGGATGGGGGGCGAGGGGGCGCTGGCGTGGACGTCAGCGGCGGCTGGAACCGTTGACGGCGGTCTCCAACAGGCGGGACTTCGAGGCCATGAAGGGGGATCAGCGCAGCCCCTGTCTCACGCGCGTCGAAGAAGAAGGAGGAGACGCAGATGCAGCAGTGTTTTCGCGCGAGAAGTGGGGTGAAAGGTGATGGCGTCGCCGATGAAGCCTCCGGTGGAGGTCGCGGTGGTGGGGCGTACGGTGGCGGCGTGGACAGTGTGGTGTGCGGATGGGAAGAAGAGCTGCCGTGCGTGCGTGAAGGAGAGCTTTACCCTTAATTAGGGTTTCGTTTTTTCCTTTGAGAGAATGAAAGAAAGGGCCTGCCATTTGTTTTTTTCCATACACCCGTACTACACGTACCCCTGTTTTTACGTCATACACCCCCCGTATGCTATGTTATGTTGCATCCTTTCTTTTCTTCGTGTACACCCTGTTTTTAATCCCTGCACCTCCATTTTGTGTTTGCTTAGAACACCCCTCCATTACCACATGCACCCCTGTTTTTTTTATCTCATATGCCTCTATGCTTCTCATCTCTTTTCTTCTCGCACCTCCAATTTCTTATAACTTTACACCCACTATGTTTACTAATCCGCACCACCATGTTTACTGATCCCACCCCCTTTGATTGTTCTATTGTATTTTTGGGCATGTTTTATATTTCACTTGTCACACCTTTTTTTACTGTACGCACTAGATTAACTTCTTGATTAACTTCATGCACCTCCCATATTATTCATGTACCACCCTTTTTAAATAATTTCATCCTTTTATTTATTTATCTTCCTTTTATTTATTTATTCTTATTAAAAAAACAAATATATTTGAAAATTATAAAAAATTTGCAAAAAAAAATATAAAAGATCAAAAAAAATAATAGAAACGTTCTCTTTCACTTCATTGTGTCTGTCCGGTCGCTCGCACCGTGTGACACTTATTTTCTGAAAAAAACATCTTTCACTTTTAGTGTCTGTTCGGCCGTTCGCGTCGCGTGACACATATTTTCAAGTAATTTAAAAATACCAAAAAAATAATAATATAAAAAATTCAAAATATAAAAACATCAACTTTTTTTTAACAAATATCCTTTTAAGAACTACGTGATCCTTGATTCTATACCGTGAGATACGTAGGAGTAAGGCCAATCCTTGTCAGGTTCACCTCTAAAATATCAAATCATTTTCTCAATTGTTTTCCAAATCGTTTCTCTTGATTCTACACCGTGAGATATGTAGGAGCAAGGCCAATCCTTGTCAGGTTCACCTCTAAAATATCAAATCATTTTCTCAATTATTTTCCAAATCGTTTCTCTTAAAGAACTACGTAACCCTGATTTCTCATTTTGAATGAGAATACGTAGGACCAAGGTCAATCCTTGTCGGGCCCAAAAAATTGAAAAAAAATTTTTTCTTTTTAATATTATTGTTTCACTGTTTTTGGGGGAAAATTAACATTTTGAAAATCACATCAACTTTGCATATTTAATTAAAGGTACCGCCCTCGGGCGGGCGTTATAGGGTGCTAACACCTTCCCTACGCGTAACCGACTCCCGGATCCGAAATCTAGTTTTTCACAGACTTGTCTTATCTTTATGGTTTTCCATAGTTTTCCATAATAACTATGGTGGCGACTCCAAATCTCTTTTTCAAACGTTTTGTTTTTTGGTTCGTCATCCCGTCGCGATTCCGGTTGCGACACTATCCCCTATGGAATCACTACAACTATTTACATCATCCTTATCTACATCTTCTTCATTCGCATTTTCAACATGAACCCGACATCCATCTTCCTCATTTTCAACTTCCACCCGCCCATCAACCTCACCTTCATCTTTTTCTTCTTCATTTTGTACACCTTCATCAATTTCAATTTCTACAGCCATCATCAACCTCACCTCCATGTTCCTTAATTTCAATTTCTACAGGCCCATCAACCTCACCTCCATGTTCCTCATTTGTTGTATGTACAGCCCCATCAACCTCACCTTCATCATCCTCACTTTGAACCTGTACACCCTCATCAACCTCACCTCCATCATCCTCATTTTGAACCTGGACACCCCCTTCACATCACCCTCAGGATTACCCCCAGAATGACCCTAAACATCACCCTCTTCCACAACAGGATGATATTCTAACAGATTCACTACCTCAGCTTCATCTACTTTGTGAACCACATACAAGTGTACTTGACCATTAAGAGTGGCAATATTCACCATATGACATGCCCCTCGGTCATCAAACAACAACTCTAATCTACCCTCCAAAACAGATCCTCCACCCACTGCATACCACATCTCCTTCACATTTGCATAACCTATCTCCTTCAAAATACCCAAAATCTCGAAATACCTCCATCTATCTAGGTCACATGCCAAAATACTTAATTGTCCAACATATTGCAGTGACCCATTGCTCTCAAACCTCCCACCATGATGAAAAACAACTTCGAAATGGTCGTCCATACCGACAATAACATATAAATACTACCCTGCGAAATACCATTTTACTCAAACAAAGAAACACAAATTACATTTTTCATACCACTATAACACCAACAAAAGCATGAAAATAGACAAAAGCATAATGGGGGACCATTTTTCGTGCCCACAAACACACTTCATGGACCACCACCGTCAACGGAATCATAAAAAAGGACAACCACCGTCAAAGAAATCATAAAAAATTACAACAGCACCGCATAAAACAATTAAATTAATCCAAGCACAACATTCAACCACTAACCCTAAACCCCACCATCCCAAAAACAAATAATTCAATCAACGACAAATTAAAATGGTTTGCACACCTGAAATCCCAAATAGCTGCCACTTTGATGTCAATTACAGCTTCAATTTCGTCCACAACGCACGAAATCGCCAAAATTCATTGAACCTTAACTTCACGACAGCACTCCTCACTCGAACACAACCTTCCAATTATGTTCCCAATTCGTCCCCTTTTACTTTTCAATTTCCTATTACGCAGCACTGTTCCACATCACACACCACTCTCGTGCCACATAATAATTTTTTTCCCACTTAACTGGTCAACACGATCAGACGTTATGTTATTTAACGTAGTCAACGAAAAGGGACCACATTGATGCAAATTAATTAATTTGGGTACTAAATAGATGCAAAGTTAAAAGCAAGTACCATTTAGATATATTGGAACGTAACTAGATACATTGCGACTAATTAAACCAAATTAAATTGACATAATTTTAAAATTGAAATACTAATTTTGGTCAAAATTTTGAAGAGAAACTAATTTTCAATCAAAGTTAAGAAGAAAAACATATTTAATAAAAACTTATATAATTTTATTAATTTGAAAAGATTAAAAAGTATGGAAAATGAAAAAACAATTTTTTTATATATATAAAAAAATAATCTCTACCAAAATTATATATAACATTTTAAAATAAAGAAAAGTAATCAAAACTTATGATAGTAACACACAGAATAATTTACAATGAATGTGCTGTTGATAACTTCCAGGAAATGAAAGTCGAGAAGGTTGAAATAGTGACAGCTAGAAAAGCTCTGGCACTGTGTCACGTATCTGCCACCTTTGTTGGTATGCATTACTTCACATTGCCCGAGCAAGCACCACGTAACGTACATGCATACCCCATTCCCTTCATTCCTTTGTCTCTTTCCTTACTTTTCCACCTCAATCATCTCTCTCCTGTCCCACATCATCACTTTTTAAATAATCTTTCTTTTCAAATTTTAATAATTAAGTTAAATATATTTTTATTTATTTGAGTTATTTAAATATAAGTCCTCTTTGTATCATTCTATCATTTTTTATCTTAGATAGCTAATTATTTAAAGAAAATATTAAAAGTTTAATGAAAAATAATCAACTTGTATTTATTTCATCATAGTAAAGATTAAAAATTATATTAGCGATCATTATCATTTTTATTATCTTCATTAAAAACATAAAAATATATTTAACCATTTTTGTGATTGAAATTTTAAATTTTAGTGAAAATAAATATTAATAACAAAATTAAAATGGTTGTCCGAATTAAGTAAAATGACTTATTTTGAGAAAAAAATAAAAGCAACCAAAAGCAGAACAAAGTAAATGGCTTTAAGTTTTTGTTTACATTAGGAGTGAAGAGTGAAGGAATGGAAAATGAAGAAAAGGAAGATAAATAGAATACAAATAATCTTTTTTTATATTAGGAATTTAAAGAGACCAAATGAAGTGATTTAAAGCAATAGTGATTGTTTCGAAATAAAAAAATAAAAAATATATCGTAATTTAATAATTTAAAAGTATCAAACTACCCTTTAGCCAAACACTTGTTGTTTATGTATCACAAGGACACTTTTGATGAATCAGTCTTGTATGACTTTGAATCCATATTTGTTATTTTAGACAACAAAGATGGTGTTATAGGCCATAGGATGTTCCCTTCCATTTGAAGCCTTTTCTTCATGCACAAGTACAAACAAAATGCTTCTATTTATAGGATTGGGTCGTAACATGATGTGTCTAATTTTAAAATGAATTTAAAAATGAAAAAAATATTCATGTACATAAAAAATAATAATTAATATTTGACATATATTTAAAGAGAGAATGAAAAGATATATAATTTGATAAAAAAAAAAAGAGAAATAAGAAGAAAAAAGTATACATTTATTATTATTCTTTCTAAATTATCTACAGTATGAAGTGACTTTAATAGAGTGCTTTGAAAATTTTTGCTGTAATTCCTTTCATCGACTATATACTATGAATATCAAACAACACTTTTTGCTTTTCATTTTTATCATTACCAAATATAAGGGTGATGCATTTATATCACTTTCAATACAAAATAAACCATATTAAAAAACATTTAATTTTCTTATATATTATATATCAAGGTCTTTAATGTTTTTAATAATTGATAATAGAAAGGAAAATAAAATTTCCCAAAATAAGACAAAACTATTTAGAAAACAACATTTTTTTGAATTTTAACCGCAAACAAAACAAGAAGAAATATTTTACCTTTAATCAATTATTGAAAGACATAATGGATTAGGCAGATTATCCATAACATAATTGATTATAAATATAAATAATGTTTTTACATTTTTATATTGTAATAATAGTGATAAATAATTAAAATTTAAAAGGAAGTAACGGTTTAAAAGTTAAAAGGGAAGCAGGAAGAGGAAAAGAATGGTGACGTGACACGTAGGTTTGTTTGATGATGATGATGATGATGTGATGAGTAGTGTAGTAATAACAGTACGTGAGAAATTCCCTCCCGAAACGTCGACGTGTCGCTTTCCTTAACGAGTCCCAATCAATCTGGGTTCTCGTAACGTCACCATCACCTTAAAAACCACTCTTCACGCTTCACTTCACCACCCTCCACGTTTCGCCCGACCAAAACCCCACACCCTGTGCCCCCTTCAACACCTCACCTCCTCCCGCCACGTGTCCCTCCCTTCCCAAGCGGCACCACGCTCTCTCCCCCGCCTCGAGATTCAAGCAACGCGCCGCTAGAGATTCGCGCCTCCCTCTCCCTCCGCCACCTGTCCCTCCTCTCCTCCCCCCTCATCGGACGCCACGTGGCTCCCTCCGAACCTTCGCTAAACAGATTCTCATTCTCCGTTCCTCGATAAGAAAGGATTTAGCGGTGCACCCTTCGTTAACGCTCCCGTTACGTGTCGCTAACCGCCACCCCTGCCTTCTCCTCTTCCGCCACGTGTCCCTCCCTTCCCCCCTAATCACATTAATTCATTTTCCGTTTCTTTTCCAATCCAATAAATCGCGAATCCCTCGCCCACCACTCTCTTCTTCTCATGTTACCGATTACGAAAACAACCATTTCGAATTACCTTTCTCACAAGCCATGGTTGAAGTTGAAGAGGTAGAGCTCGATTTGGCGCTCTCCATTGGAGGCTCCTTCGGCAGGCACACCGTGCACACGCCCCCACCGGATTCCAAACCCGACTCCTTCACGCGCCTCCCCGTCGACCCGCACGACAAGCGTGAGATTCAAGCGCTGCGGAGAATGGAGGCCAAGAAGAAACGAGAGCAGAAGAGGGAGCGCGTCAGAGAGACGGAACCCGAGTGGGAACAGGCTTTTAAGAAGGAGAAAACGGAATGCCACAACGCCGTTACCGCCTTTGCCCCGTGGAGAACCGCCGAACCCTTCCGCGTTCACCAGTTCGCCCCGGTCCAGTACTTGCCGTTGAATAACGGCTTTCCGTTACCGTGCTGGGTCGGGAGCCAGAAGAATGCAGGCGGAGTTGACGGCGGTAACGGCTGTGATAAGAAAACGGCAAAGTCTAACGGCTCTTCTAAGTGCAGCTCTTCTGCGGTTTCGGATTACCAAAGCTCTTCTCGTGAAGGTGAATAATTATATTAATTATCCATTTTTAATGTAATATTTGAGTTTTTTTTGGCTCTTCTACGTTTATTCTTCTGCCCGTAACAGTATGCATGGACCTGTAACGATAGAAAAATGATTCATTGACTGATTTCAGTTTGATAGCTGTGTAAAGTAACTGTTGTTTGAACATTTGATGCTGTCAAAGGTCGAATCAAGGAAAGAAAAATCGTGTTGCAGTGTTATGGAGTTGCATTTTTTGGTATCTGGGGTTGTTTGCACATGCACATTAAATCGATCATCTATCTATGGTGAATTTTAATTTTGTTTTGAAAAATTATATATAAATGAATCACGGTCCCATACATCTTTAGAACAAAATGCAGATCAACCTTATCCTCTTCACTCAAGTTGGGTCTGTGAATTTGTTTGAATAGGAAAAGTTTCCATTTTTTTGTTTCAAAAACAGACAAGGCGAATGCCATGAAAAAGAAGAGGAATTTTTAGATGTATGTTATTTTAATGTTTGACAATTTAAGTGTGAATGAACATGTAATTTTGATGTTTAATCGGATACATTTTAACGATTGTTGCAAACATGTTTTCTCAGATGGGGGAAGCAGTGATAGCCACAGCCACAGCCATTCAGTTCATTCTTTGGCAGAGCAACCCCATTTGAACAGTTCCAAGGAAACAAGCATAGGAACCCAACCTGAAGAAAGTGCTTCTGCTTCGTCTCACCCCATGAAAGCCAAACAAGGAAACATCAACAACAACAACAACACGCAGGAAAGAAAGTACATTGCAAAGGAAACTCAACCGAAACCAAACCCATCTTCACCTGAGCATATGAAAATCAAGCAAGAAGCTCCCACAAGCCACGAGGTTCCAACAATGGCAGTTGAGAACAAGTGTTTGTCGAACGAAAACTCAGGCCCCTTGATGGAGGCGAAAGGGGAGCTGGGAAAACCTCCGAAGCCTCTCTCTCACACCTCTTTACTCCCTCAAATGCCGTATGTGTCAGCAAAAGGGAACAATGGGAAAACTGTTCATGGGTTCTTATACAGATATAACAAATCTGAGGTTAGCATTGTTTGTGTCTGCCATGGAAGCACATTTTCACCTGCTGAGTTTGTGCAGCATGCAGGGGGCACAGACATCACACACCCTTTGAGGCATATCACAGTAATTCCTTCTGCCTTGGGGTGATTAATCCCTTTTTTTTTCTTAGGCTTTTTCTCAGTTCTATATCTAATGGCGTGTTTGGAAATATGTTGAGATGTTTAGAGATTCAAGTCATATCATTAACTGGAACAAACACTCTATATGAGAGAGCTGCAGAAGAATTTGATTCATCTGACTTATGTTATGTTTAGGCTGAGTATATATTTTTGTTTCCTGTTTTAGATTATTTATATTATATTTATTTTGGTAAAGTATGCTTTTAGTTGCCCAAGACTTTCAAAATTTTATATTCTTTGTCTGTTTTAAGTTTTGTCGTTATCAATCATTAAAATATTTTTAATTAGGTTATTTTAATTGGGTTACTATAATACGGTTATTAAAAATATCAAAATATTAAAATATAATCACCGAGCATTAGGACTGCCTTCGTTACCATGGTTATTAGTCGCACACAAGGAGCAGCAGCCCAAATGGTGAAAGAAAACTTAACTCGTTTTAAGATATTCCCCTCCTTTCGTAATTACTACCGTTAAAAAGTGTTTTCTATAATTAAATTTATCTAAAAATAAATTACCAATCTTAAAAGTTTTATACATAAAGACGAATAAAATCATTCATGATGACACATATATATAATTGTGTATAGAAATAATGTAAATATTTTTTTATTATGTAAGACTTAATTTCTTACTTTTATAATTATGGCAAAAATTTATTTCTACAAAATTATGGTATTTGTCTTTAGTAATGCTTTGTCGAAGAGTTACTTGTTGAGGCTTCATTACCCTTTATTTTATTTCCTTTGCCTTTTTTTTTCTATTTTCTTCTCTTCTTATTTCATTCTTTTATTGGTTAACCTTAAATTCTTGTTTACCTTGTATTTAAAAACTTATTCTTGATAATTTCTTATATATACGACGACGAGAGTCACTTAAGAAAGTGCATCCACCTAAAGGTGTTGTGTTGAGGTTGCTACTAAGAAAGTGAGGCTTTTCTTTATGATTTAAGCATTTCAAACAATGGATCCATGGTTTTTTACTCCATTTCTTTTATTTATTTAGATTTCTCAACGAGACTCAAATTCTATCACTGTTTGGAAGGAGAATTTGTTGGTGATATTTTTTTTTCTAATACAAGTTTTTTGCTTTTCGGTTTGTTTGTCTTAACCTCTTATTTGTGTGATAAGGTTGTCCAAGTTTGTGATAAGGTATTATAGAAAGATGTATTATAGAAAGATGTATTTTAATTCGAGGTTTAACAACAATTTGATAGACGCAAACATATATTTTATATCGTTAGAATTCTTATATGTCAACTATTACTTAAGTTACTATTAGGACTCATACAGAAAGTTTTATATTGATTATGTTTTGAGCCGGATGTTTAAAATGAAAATTGATTTAGTAAAATAAAGATGGTTGATTTTGTAATTAGGAATGGCGAAACGAAACGGATCAGTTCGATGCGCCTTGATTCTTAAAGTGTGGGTTGGGCTGACCCGACCTATAGTTCAAAAATAAATTTATTTTTCTGACCTATTCTATTCTACGGGTTGATCCGTGAATTCGTAGACTGACTCACATTTATAATAATAAAATAATAATTTTTTTTATTTTCACATAATAATTGATATTTATTTTCTATCAAAATAATTTTAATTAATTTAACTAATCAAAGAAATAATATTAACAACAATTTATAGTTAAAATAGAATGACAACATATTATCTTACAACACAAACCTTACAACACAAAATCTTACAAAGTATAAGAGAATTAAAATTATTATTTTATCTATAATAATAAAGGGAATTTCTCTTTTTGTGTCCACATTTCATAATACCCGTTTTACCCTTAGTTATTTTAAAAATTAATTATTTTATAAATAATTTATTTTTAATCATTTTTCTATAAATCTTTTTTGTCTTAAATCATCATTTAAATTTTCTTTTTACATATCTTATTATTTTATAATTTTACATTTAATAACTATTTTAAAAATTATATATTTATTATTGATTTTAATTTTCTTAAAAATTAAAAAATGCGAATACACATGCGCTGTCTACACAGGCGCAACAGTACTTGTGTGTTCCATAGTATATAATAATAATAAAAAAAAAAAAAAAAAAAAAAAAAAACCTTCTGAAACAACCTAATGAATGATATAATAAATGATATGAAAGAATGTAATGAATGATATAATAAATTATATGAATAATGTAATAAATGATATGAAGGTTGAAAAATAAAAATATTTAATTTTATAAGCGGTGTAGCGAGTTTAATTAATGTTATAACATATCCCACGTTTTTATTTTCTGCGGGTCAGCAGCTTGATCTGTCTCAAATTATCATCCTATTTGTGATGTATGCAACGGTGAAGATCGGATTAGCAAACTCTGTATCATATGTTAATATTGTTGGTTTTATGATGTATGTAATAACAAAATCTTTATTACTGAGATATAGAGTTGTGTACAAAACCAGTTTGGCACCTTATGCTAATTTGGTCTAAATAATTTCAAATATTAAATAAAATATATTAGAATTAGAATTAACTTAAGAAAAAAAAGGCACTAAACGATAAATTAAAATAAGAGAGTAAAATATATTAAAAATATTAACTGAAAGAATAGCAAGCATATACTTTTACAACAAAAATACTTTTTTTTATTAGTTTGATTCTTTTTTAAATATTAATTTATTATAACTTAAATATATTTAGAAACGAAAGTATATAATAAAATAAATATATGTAATTTAAAGTAAATTTTTTATTTATAATGAAGATGATTTATTAAACATAAAAAAATGGTTTAATTATGTTTTAAGTTTCTAATAAATTTTGAGTTCTGATAAATTTTTAAGGTCTATTTACTCAATAATTTTTTTTTTTTCAAATGAGTTCTCGTTTAACTTCTTCTCTTAACTGGATGATATTGTTATTGAGTAATTGTGATTATTGCTTTGAGATATCAACATTGTCACCTTGTTCAAATTTCACAACATGTTATTTTATTATTTTAAAATTTTATTATTTTATAATTTTATAATTTTATAATTGTATAATTGTATAATTTTATATATTTTATAATTTTGATATATATAAAATTATGATATATTTTTAATTTTTATTTAAATAATAAAATCATAATTTTTTAATTATACAATTTTAAATTAAAATAATAAAATTATAATTGTCCACGAGTTTGATGCAAGATTTGTTTTTCTATCAGAAAACCAAAATTCCATTTTGATAAATAGAAATATTGTTTTAGAAAGATTGTATAAACTTTATAAATATAAAAAGTATTGTTTTAATTTAATTGAAAAAATTATCAATTACATGATATTGTTATTGTTATGTATTAAGACTTTTATTTTGACTAAAAATTTTAATTTTATTTCTGTCGTACCACCAGTTTTTCATAATCACTAAATTGGATACTAACCTAAAGATATATTTTAAAAATCATTATTTTTTGAAAATATTATTTTAAAAAATTAAACATGATAATTATATTTTCTCATGTTTCAGATAAAATAATTTTTTTTTTCTTGAAATAATGTTCCCTTAAAGTATGTATCATCACTTAACAACATTTGTTTTAGTGGAATTCAATTCCAACTTCTAAAACATTTTTTTCTTGATACGAAATCTAATAAACGGTGTATCCCAAGATAGAGGTTTATAAAAAATTCTCAAAATAAAATTATTATAATTTTATGAAATATAAAATGATGATATATTTTTAAATTTATTCAAATAACAAAATCATAATTTTAAATTATAAGATCAGAAGATGGCATGTGGTGGTGACAACTCAACAGAGTGTCATGATAAGATAATAACCACGTCGTTTTGTTAACTCAATTAACAAAAAAAGTTAACAAGAAAAATTCAATTGAAAAAAAAAAATTTATTGAATACTCAATAGACCTTACAAATTTACCATACACTTAACTAAAAATTTCTAGATTTATTAGAGAATTATAACATAATTAAGAAAAAAAATATTATATACTCACTCCCTCGTATACTTTTATTTTCTCTCACACAGCAACCATCTGAGCACAATTTTTTTTTTTAAATTTCCTTATGCTAATTGATTGCAATTTGAGGGTCCTAACAAGCTCAATAAAAATGACATTATAGAGCGATTAGGGTAGTGTTTTTTACTTGGCTCAAGCTCCTAAAGGCCCAGCCCATCCTGGGAAAGGACTTGTTTCATAGCTACAGAATAAAGAGAGAGAAAAAACAATGAAAGAAAGAAGAGCGAAAAAAATGTATAGAAAATTGACATTAACAGAAAAATATAAAATAAAGGATTTAACCACGATGGATCACATACATATTGATATGTATGTACTTTTTATAAGTTTATTGTATAATAATTACATTTATTTATATGTTTTGTTTTCTCTGAGTTATTTTCTTTTTCAATAATAGCAAATTATGTTACATATATTTCAAAATTCTCTTTTTCTGTTATCTTCACTTGACTTTTTCATATTCTTCTATGTTTTGCGTTATTTTTTTTTTCAACAATGAAAAACTAACTATCTAAGAATTAATTTAGAGAATCAATATCAAACGAGTTGAATTGAATTTTGTAGTGGTTATATTCTTATTTTTAAATTTGTTTTTGAAGTAATGACTAGACAAATAAAGACATGCATTAGACGACTCAAGTTCAGATGGTGTGAAACAAAATTATCAAATCATAAGGTAATACATAAGTGACCAAATCAGGTAAGAGAATTATGCCGCAAGTTTCAACATTAAATTAATATATTTTAATCGAAGATTTGATTCAAAATTTAATCTGAAGAATATCAAAGTTGATTAATCATATATATAAGAGAAAATATTCTTTGATTGAATATTGTGAATGTTGTCATATTATAATTATTAATCAATCACGAGAAAGAGAAAAGACTTTGGAAATCAAAGACTAGAAGAGAATATCATGATGATTGAAGCTACAACGTATTATATTTGAAATTCAAATTGTTGAAGGACTGAAAAGAAAAGAATTGATAATTTATTGGAAGCAATACACTCTAATTGTCATATCAAGAACTTCCAATTGAAGAAATAAGAGGATATTGAAGATATGCAGAATTGAATAGGTATCAACGGTCAAATAGCACAACGTGCTTATAAATACCAAGACCTAGATGATGAAGAAAAGAATAAGAAGAGAGAAAATCCAGAAGTGTCGAGACATTGTCATATCAATTCTTGAAGAGAAAGAAATGAGAGAATATTTTCTGAGCATACACTATCATATCAAATTATTAGAGAGTGATATTGGGTTGAATGAAAATCGTTGCAATATCCTTCACATTGGAAAGTTTATCTTGTGAGCATGATTGAACTCTCTTGTGTGAGAGATTATTTTTATAATTGTAATTATGAGTTCTCTATCTCAAGAGGGAATTGACAAAGAACACCTAGAGAGGTTGATACTCGTTGTAACTTTGAGAGGTTCGTAATCGTGTTTTTTGGAGAGGGTTAAATTTGTGATACCCGAAAAGATGGATACTCGTTGTAAAATGGAAAGGTCGATACTCGTGCTATTTAAGAGAATTGATTCATGAATTTCTTAAGCAAGTGACTTAAGAGACTAGATGTAGCCTCATGTGGAGGTGAACCAACATAAATCCTTATGTGCATTATTCTCTGCCTTACTTTTTATCTTGATTTATTTACAACAATAAGTCTGTGCAAAATGATTTAAAATACTAACACAAAAAACACAATTTACGTCTACGATTTTACGTCTGACCAACCAGAATCAAACATAAAAAATGACAGGTGACATACTTGTAATTAAATTATCAATTTTTACATCTGACTGGCACTAGTCAGACGTAAATTTACGTCTGACTTGCACTAATCAGATGTATCAGACGTAAATTTATGTTTGATTAGTCTCGTAAGACGTAAATTTATCTCTGATTTCTCCTATTAGACGTAAATTTACATCTAATTTCTCCTGTTAGACGTAACTTTAGGTCTGATTAGTGCAAGTCAGACGTAAATTTACGTCTTCTTCTCCGCAGCGTCGCGACTGCGCGAGACGGGAACACAATTTTACCATTTTCGAACTGCACCGGTGGAGATCAAGTGATTAATTGTTGAAAGGTTAGTTTGTCTTTTGATTCTATTTTGGTGCACCTCCATTTATCTTGAAACCCCTAATTTTTTGCAATTTTTGGTAGAGGCAGCGACAACGGGAACGAAACTGTAGCGGTGGAGGAACTGCAGCGGGGACAACAACGGTGGAGGACTGTGTAGTTGCAACACCATTGCAGAAACACGAGCAGCCACCATGGAAGCGCGACCACGACGCAAACAGCAAAACCTCCACGCATGAGATGAACCAGAAACACTGTCGCAACAGCTACCGCAACCCTCAAAAGTGGCACCTGTTCGAACTTCCAACGCAGAGCTTCATTCACGCATCACTTTCTGCATCTCTTTCGCGAACCTATGGCAGCAGCTTTGTGAAACGCGAACTCGTCGCCATTGTCTCCCACCTACAGAGTTGCAACTAGCTTTACGTTTGTTCTCTTGGGTCAGACGTAAATTTACGCCTGGTTTAAAGTCAGATGTAAATTTACGACTATCGTTACTACGTCTGACTTGAACCAAACGAGAAAAGTAAAAAGCGTCGGGCGTAAAAGACATTTTTTCTGTTAGTGAAAATGTCAACAAACTCTATTCATCCCCCTTCTAGAGCCACCTTGCGCCAACATCCTTAATGAGGAGTGCATAACTCCTCATGAAATTTCTAGGAGGATTACTAGGAGCATGACAAGAAAGATGCCATGCTCCTAGTTTTCCCTTTGTATTTTTTTACAAAAAGATCCCTTTCATCATGTATATGACATTTGACAACTTCTTTGTAGGAGATTAAGTGACGTCAAAGATTCTCTAAATATACCTAACCTATTAATTCACTTTGTCATTGTTTTCCTTTCTATTGTACTTGGGAAGATTGTGTCTTATAAAATCCTCCACACTGAAAATACATCGGTGTCAATGAAAACCACATAACTAAAGAAGTATAGTTATGTGGTTCACCTGGAAAAAAGAGAAATTAAGGCCCAACTCAAGATTTTGACCTCAAGGGCAAACTACTGAAAGAAATATATTACTATACCACGTTCTATAATAAAGCCCTTCAACAAAAAAAAATGAAGTAACCATTGTAAGCTAATTAAATGGGATCTAAAAATTGTGAGTGACCAATATAAATGTTTTGTATTTTTTTTTCTTAAATAAACGCTATTTGTCAAACAATTTACTCAGCCTCACAAGAAGTACCAAGTGATTTATCCAACCATCTTTTTCTTCTAGAGTCTACATATATCTTCAAGCTCAACATACTGTCACCTAAAAAAGGATGTTAAAAAGATTTTTAAGTAATAAGCTAGCTTTTATTCTTAAAAAAAAAAAAAAATTGAGTTGCATTCTTTGAATTAAATTGATTAGATTACACTTATTTTACTTTCCATTTACCACTCACTAATTATGTATCACCTTGTGTTGTATGATTCTAATAGGTTTGTGACAATAGCTCAATATATACTTAAGTATTTTAAAGATAAAAGTGAAGAGACAAATTTACCAATTGTTTAATGTTTCGTTATTTTGGATATATATTATTTATATTACAATTGGGTTGTAATTTGAACTTCTTCGTACTTTTCATCTTACATGAATGATATGTTGATAAATATTTATATACAATAATATTAGTTATATTATATAGACATTTCTTTTGTCATAAATAATATTATTTATATTTGTTAGTGCGATGTTAAAATCTAGAATAATTGAGGCGTTGTAAAATATGTAGTCATTGGTTTAAAAAAATATGTTTAGAAGAATAGGGAAAAAGAATATGATTGACCAACATGATGATTTTTCAAATCCGAAACATTACCAATACAAACACACTTGGGTTCGATATAAGTAGATTTCAAAGAAATTGTCATCATTGATGATGTGATATGAAACTCCACCATTGGGTACAAAAGTGGATTTAATACTAATGGATGAAATGGTTAAAATACTATCTATCATATTAAAACCTTGAGTGTTGACTTGAGATTTCTTAAGCAATGCTTTAAAATTTTTAACTAAATCTATGTCAACAATCAAGACTTATATGTTCAATTTTATCACAAATGATTTTTTTCAACAAATTATCACCACCTTCAAAAATAATTTGCATGAGTTTCAAACCTCAAAATGTGACTATAAAAACAATTTGCATGAGTTTCAAACCTCAAACTGTGAGTATAACTTGTTGAGATAATTTTCATTATTAGTTTTGAGAGAAATTGGTACTTTTAATGTACTATAAAAGAAGAAGAATTTATTATGGAAACCATAAATTAAATTTCACTACAATGCTACAGTGTTGAGATGAGGACAAAGGGTATGAGATTGTTGAAGGCGATGAAATATAGAAAGAGTGTGAACTTAAAAGAATTGGGTGCAGACGGTGCATGGTAATATTATGCACATTAGATTATAGTTTGACTTTAATAAAGGGTCCACATAGACAAATTTCAAAAAGGTGCAACAAAGCATTCACCTTAACTAAAATGAATTTGTTTATCAAAACTATTAATATTAATAACTAGAGTACTTTTTAAATAATTACAATAATAACTTAATTTATGTTTCCAGAGATGATATAATATTTCTAAACATGTTCAAGTTAGTAAACATAAATAAGAATTGAACAAAATAAATTTGATTTCACTAAATTAAATATGTTTATTTATTATATATTATGTGAAATAGAGCATTCAAATTCATCAAATAGATCAGTTTGGTGTAACTACATGGTATGCGTCAATCTTTGTCAGCTAGGTTTACCTAAAACCTAAAAATTAATTTAAAATTGACACAAAATAGACTCATGTTATAACATCACATCTAGAGATGGCTAAGCTCATGCTCTATAGTATATATGTATGGTCAACTCTATAGCGTATACATATAACCGACTATATAGCATCTAAATATGACCAATTATATAATGTCTACATATGGCTAACTCTTTTGTCCATAGATTTTGCATCATAGTTTATTGGAACATTTGGACAACACTATAGCGATCATTTTCACTTTTAACGTCTACTCTTTGACTGACTCTAATTTTTTGTTTTATTGTAGTGGTTACTCATAATTAAAATTAGAAATTTTACTCTTTTATAAACACATTTTTTTAACTCAATATAATTCAAAATTTAAAAACTATATTAATGTACCACACCTAGCCGGCCTAGCCAAAAACGCCAATACTTGTCATCCTTTACCGTCATAACTATATCGGCAAAGGCTGGGAGACTGGTGTACAACACCTAGTCGGCCTAGCCGAATAATAACCATAAAACCCGTCCGCGTAACCACCAAGGATGTAAATAATAACAATCACCATACACACGCTAAGGTAAATCAAAGTATCCAGCCTAAGCCGTTAAGGTGTAATATCGACCGATCACACTAAAAGAACAACAGCGTCCTAAGCCGCTAAAGAGTAACCGGCCTAGGCCGTTAACTCTAGGAAACTAAGCAAGGACTTGGCAAAACCAGAATATTTCTGTAAGATTCATAAGGCCCACGATAATCGAACTAAAGGATCTGGGCTAGGGCCTAGGCCCACCTACAGCCCAAATAGGGGCCCAACCCATGACGTGGTCATACATAATTAATAATCTCTAAATATGCATGGACCCCACGAATTAAAGGTACGCATTCATTACTCTCCTAATCACGAGATTTGACTTTCTTAGAGATTTTGCTGACTTGAGTTTCGGAGTCTCTTCTGCAGGTAACCCCCTCGGTTCCAAATCGATCACACCGAGATATCCCTAGGCGACATGTATCAGCCAAGAGGAAGTCTACTGAGGAAATAGCGGACCTGAGTAAGGTAGCACTTGTGTCTAACATACCTTATTTGTTCTCTGCAGGAACAATTACAAATATTATATCATTTTAATATCATTTTATAAATTATTTTTATTTTTTAGTTATCTCAAATTGCAAAATTATATATATATATATATATATATATATATATATATATTTATATATATATATATATATATTTGTTAAATATGTTTTTAGTCTTTAAATTCTGACGTGAAATTGAAATTCATATTTGTCTCAAATAATTTGTTTCTCAAACTTTAAAAATGAATAGATATAATGGTTAACCCAATTGTGTTATTCAATGGTGTTTTAAGCTAACGTTTCCATTTAACACCTTCTAACTCAAATGATAATCTAAAGTTTCATTTAAAAGAATTATATTCTTTCATTTTTTAAGTTTAAAAATCAAAATTTAAGATAATAATGAATTACAATTTGTCAAAATTTAGGTAGTATACACATATTTAACTCTTATCTTATTTAACATATTGATATTTTATTTAGTTTATTAGTTGTAAATTTTTTATTTAATTTAATCATTGAATTTGTGGTTATAGAATAATTTGTTTTTATAATTGTGCCTCCAATCTAATTATCTTGATTTTAATTCATTAGAAAAATCATTTTGTATATGAAAGTTATATTTTATAGTTATTATTTAAGTTATATCTAAATATGTTTTTAATCACTTAACTTTTACATAAAATTAAATTTTGTTTATATTTCACACCGAGAATAAATTCCATCCCAAAATTTTGTAACCGAATGACAATTAAAAAATTGTTGATGCAACATGTTTTATTTATTTTTTAAATAATTATGAAAATTTGCTCCAATGAGCTTAATTTAAATTTGAATATCTTGTTAAAATTTAAATGAAATAATAAGTCATATACACATTAATATGCAAAAAAAAAGTTATTAAAAAATTTAAATTTAAATTCAGTAAAATAAAATAGACTGATATATATATATATATATATATATATATATATATATATATATATATATATATATATATATATATATATATATATATATATATATATATATATATATATTGATGGATATGTTTCTATCAGGTAAGTTTGAAAAAAGGTATTAGTTCATATGTTTTTCTGTAGTTAATTATAAAATAAATTTTTATATTAATATTATTTTTTAGTTGAAGTGCAAGTAAACCTATGTTTTAAGTTGCTTAAAAAACGAAGACATATTCCAAAATATGCCAAAATATGGGCCTGTAACGGTTTTCCACATAATCAGGATTACATTATCTAACTTAAAAACTTACCATAGTAGTTCCATATTTTTTTATAGTAAAAATTGTGAAATATAAATAGTAAAATTAAATGAAATAAAATTATAATAAAAAAATTAATAGCAATTTATTTTTATTCAAAATATTATTTATTCATTTATTTCTTTTTTTTCTCCTCTATAAAAAAAAGTAATGTTAAATTTTGATTTATAGACAAATGTTCATGCAAAATATAATAATGTTTTGTACTTATTCTACAGAAGAAATATTTAAATTATATAACAATAAAAAAATAAAAAATAAGTTAAAACCTGTACAAAATTACAAGAAAATAAAATAATATTTTAAATATTTATACTTTTATTTTTATTCAATCTTCGATAAACTATTGATCACAACTTTTTTCAATTTATGCTATTAAATTTCTTACGTAGAATATACAATGTGTAGAATATTTATTTTAATCAAGTCAAAATCATTTAATATATCATGACAATAATAGAGTGAAAAAAATAGAAGATTTATATTGATTTGATTTTTTGATATCTATATCTAGGGTCTCCTAATAAAACACAACTAGAGAGTTTTTTTCATTGTATCTCAAAGATTTACAATATTTACAAAACACTTAAGCAAGGCTATACACATTTACACCAAACAAATCACTTTCATAGTGAATTTCAACAAATAACAAGTGACAAGGAAGCCAAGATGGAGGTCCAGGGACATCAAAATTCACAACTCAGTAATCAGATTGAATACACCTTGTTAAATTTTGATTTTTCTTCATCTTGCCAAGTCAAGATTCATGTAGTCCATTGCAATCTTGAGGGATCTTGATGAACTTTAGTTGATCCCTTCAATGTGCTCCAATGCCTTCTCTAAATCTTTTTTCCAAAATACAATTGCTTAAAAACGTAATGATAGAATAACAACTTTCATGTTTAAAAACCTGTGCTGATAATTTCAATCGATTCTATTACTTTTCTAATTGATTAGGTTTTTAATCAATTAGATTATTGACCTAACTGATTAATATTTCAGTTTTTTAACCACCTTTTAAATTTTTTGCGCTATATTGATTCATAATAGACTATGCTTAGGTTAAGGTGATTCAATATGTACTCTACTTTGCTCTAATTTTAATCTACCTTTATTTTTATCCTAATCATAGGAAGATATGCATGGCATGATTCATTTTCCTATTTCAGGGGCATAATCAAAAACACAACTCTACCATACAAACACAAACATATAGATAACACTCCTAGTCTAATGCTCTAAGGGCAACAAGATTTCATATGTATCCCAAATTTGGATTATTTTTATCTTCAAACTTTATTAATGAATGGATGTAGTCCTCATGAGTAAACGAAGTTCAAGATTTGTTGATGTGACAGACAATGTTGTCATGTGATGACATTTGCCACACCAACATATTTTTACATTGTGTTTGGATGAATAATTTCAACAATTCCAAGAAATTGAAATACCTAGTAATTAAATTATTTGAAATTGAATTCTCTTCATTTTTTAAGTAATTATTGGGATGAAGTAATTGAAATATTTCAAATTTCAATTTTCTTGTTTGGATAAATTAATTTAATTTCTATTTTATGGCGAACTCAACTCTACCTTTGAGTCTAACTAACTTGGCTCGACCTTCAATTCAGTACGACTCATATTAACTTTTGGTTCAAGTTGACCTTCGGCCTGACTTGACCCGACCTGACCCTACTCGACCTTCGACTCGGCTTGGCTCGACCTTCGACGTGGCACGACCTGACTTGACCTTCAACCTAGCTCGACCTTCAACCCGATTCGACCCGACCTGATTTTCGGCCAGAACCAACTCAATCTTCGACGGGGCCATGCTCGACATTCAGCCCAACTTGGGTTCACCCAACTTGACCTTCGACCTTGCCTGACCCAGCTCAACCTTCAGCTCAACTTGGGTTGGTCCGGCTCGACCTTTGGTCTAGCCCTGTCCAACTTGACCTTTAGTCTGGCTCGACCCGATCCAACTTGACCTTGGACCCAAATCGACTACTCTCAACCTTCTGCCTGACCCGACTTGACTTTTTGGACCTGTAGACTTTTTCCATAACTTATAAATTTCAATTTGTTTCTAATTTAAGTGAATTTCAAATTCTATTATTTTAGATATTTGAAATACCTTCTAAAAATTCTTCAATTTCAACTTTCTTTTACTTTTCTCATCCAAACATGTCATTCTCTTTAAAAGAATTTCAATTTCTCCAAATAAATGATTACTTTATTGAATTGTCTCATCTATAAACACCATTAATGTTGTCTGGTTACTAGAACTACATCCTACTATAAAATTTGGGATAAAGACAAAATCTAACTTCACATGAAAATATTTAAAACACATTTAACTCTTTAAATTATATAGCATAACATTATTTTTAATTATTGAGTTTTTTAAAAAAACACTAATAAAAAATATAATTTAATAAGATTGAAAAATAATATAGAAATAGTATATGAAATAAATGAGTGAATTGTTTTTGGAAAATAAAATTACTTTCTTCAAAAATATCTATTGAATAATAATAATAATAATAATAATAATAATAATAATAATAATAATAATAATAATAATAATAATAATAATGTAAGTATATAACTGATATAAAAATTCAGATTTGTCATAAGAATATGCTAAAGAATATTGAGAATATTTAACAAATAAATTTCATATTTTTTATTAGTATCCTTATGTGATTAAAGGGTTTTATTTTAATCTCAACCATTATGTAAAGATAACTCCTTTAAATCGCCAAACAATATTTCAATCTAAAAATATTATATTTGGATAAATCGTGACATATTCTTTTTATTTAACAGATATTAACCAATTCTTTCATAATATTCATTATCATCCTGTTCTTTCCATACATACTGAATTATATTTTGAATTTAATTAAAATATATTGATGATATACAATAAATTCGAAATTTTATAATTGTTTTATTTTAAAATTTATTAAAAATAGTATATCTATGCTATTTAATAAAGAAAATGTATCTTTATAACAACTTTCTAACTATTTTTTATTGAATATAACTTGTTATCAATTTTATCACTATTAATAGATTATATTTTATTACTTTTTAGATGTTGTAATTATTTTTTTAAATTCAGTTAATTATCTACAATAAAAATATTGTCTATAATAAAGTTGTAAATATTATTTATTTTATAATATTTTATATGAATAATTTTTTTTAAATTTAATAATATTTTTTTATTTTAATAATTATGATAAGAGTTATTTTTTATTATCATGAGAAAAAAATTGACACACATGTGTGGGCACAGGCGCATGTTTTTATTTATTTTTTCTCTAATGCTGATATACAATTAGTTTTATTTATCAGTAAATAATTTTAAAACATTAAAATTTAATTTACAAATTAAGATGAAAAAAGGAAATAGGTAACATATCATAAAAAACTGCTAAGAAAATCATAATCAGAGAAATAATCTAATATAACATATTCTCCTGAATATAATAAGGGAAATCTCTCACCCATTATCTAAAAAGGGTTAATATAGTAAATTTATCATGTTTCTCAAACTCCTAACAACCTTATACCTATTTGGTTGTTTTAAAAGGGACATCACAGTCATTCAAAAATTGGATCAAAACCTTGTACACAGAACTTTCTCTCTTCATGTAATCACTTCACTACCCTTCCTTTATATATAAGTCACACTACAGAGGCTGTGGAGAAAAAGCACACACCAAACATCAAGGTGAGGGTTGATGGTAGATGTATCTGTAACAACAATTTACGTAAATCTTCATCACCTTTTCCTTCAAAAGTTGGTGCAAACCAATTTTCTTATTTTGCCTACAATGATTTCTTTTCATTGTTTTGAAATTTCTCTCTTGGCTTAGTGGGTTTTCTCTTGGATTTTTGTCTTGACCTACGTGTGAATGTCTGCTATGGTTTGTTCTGTGTGTGTGGTCAATTGGGTTTTGGTGGAAAAGGTGTTTGGTTCATGGGTTGACCCAAAGCAGAGAATTCTGAGTTCGCGCAGATGAGATGATGTTTGTGTGGATGAATTATTTTATTATTTTTTGTTTCTACCAAATTAATATTATTGTGGCGTATATTAATTAATTCTGGGAATTTTACTCTGTCATGCTTTATTTTCTTCTGCAGTTTTTTGGTTTATGTCTTTGGGAAGAGTTTAGTGTTGATGTGTTTTTCATGGGCTAGTTGTACTTTGTGAGATGATATGATTGGATTACTGATTTTCATGATTACACATATAAAGGTTGTAGTGGCGGTTAAAAATGTATGGTGATGATCATGGTTTCTCTGCATTGTTATAGGTCTGTTTTTGTATGGGTTTGTCCAAGATGGCCTAAAGATGAAAGACATCTTCATTTTGATTGCATTTGCATTCTGGGATGCCTTTCTTGATGTTTATTCAATGTCTTTGTTCTCCTATGTTTATGTTCCTATTTGTTTTCTCTCTGAGAATGTTTTATTTGTCTTGCAGGTTCTCCTTCAGTATTGAAGAGGGATTGGTACTGCTATCAGTGTCCTCTAGAAAATTTGGTTGGTAGATTGAAACTAACAATGGTAAGTCTGAGAAGACGTAGACTGCTGGGACTATGTTCAGGTGAATGTTTTATAAAATATTTCATTTAATTTGGTTTATGTCTTTTTATTTTAGTCTTGAGTTTGCTTTTGTAGCTTTGAGTTTGCTAAAATTGACATTATTTACTAATTTAATTCAAACTTTGTAGGGAATAGTTCGTTTGTCACTCCCCTTCCTCTTTACTGTGAGCATCTGAGTGCTACTGAAGCTTCAGGTCAGCAAGTTCAAGTAAGTGAACAATCTAATTTTTCTGATATGACTCACTTCTCCAATCCTCTAGGAACTAATGAATGATTGCATATTTCTGTTTTGGTGCTTTTTTTATTTCCTGTAATGGTAGTATCTGAGGTTTTTGGTCCTCTTGTATTTAATGTGATAACTCTTTTTCTGTTAATATTATGTACTTCATTAATTTTATATTTTGGTGTATGTGAAATTGAGGCATAATTTAAACATCATTTATGTCATTTTCTATAATTGAAAATGTTTAAATATGTTTCACCACTATTCATTGATATAGGGTTTTTACTTTCCACTTTTCCTACAATAGTTTTGTATCAAGATTCAACAAGCACAAATCATTTGTTTATAAAATTTTCATTTATGCCTCCACGTAGTTGTTTTCGGTTTACAAGAGAGGAGTTTCTCCTGTTAAGTAATAGCAGTGAAAGATAACTTGGACAAAACTAAATTGAAAAGTGATCTCCTAACATTTTTTTGTTGTCACCTCCATTTGGCTGAATGAATTGAATAACTCCTTTTTTCTAGCATTGGTTATTTGCACTTCATGCATTGCATATTGCATAAAAAGGCACAAAAGTAGGTTCACACTGAATTTGATTGAACATATAATAAACTTCCAGTTATAGGCATCTGGTTTTCAACAAAGTCCATTAAATCCTATGAAAATTTCTGTTGGTGGAAAAAATCAATGTTACTAGTTACTTGTGATGGTAAAAGTATTCACTACAAGAAAGAGGAATAAAAGGATTGTTTCTGTTTGTTTATACTGTGCTTGTTCTTTACATCTGGGTTTACTTAAATCCTAAAATTTGCAACATGCTATTGTTTAATAGTAAAATCTTGATGAAATTATCCATTGATTGATACAATTAAACGTTTATTCTATCTTTTCTTTCAAATTTTTTCAATTGAGAAACTTATAATAAACAACACTTCTGTTTGTGTTTCCTAGAACACTGTCGTGAAAGATGAACCGGGATCATCAAATGCATCTGGTTCCAGCTTGTCCAAAGAGGAGTCTAGTCAACAAAGCCTAGGTTTGGTTTCCTAGACATGTTATTCTTTTTGTTATATCTGATCTATTTTGTTTTGTAACTGGAAAGTCAACCTAGTAAGAGATGTTCTGCTTACAAAATGTTTGTAATGCTTCTTCCCCTTTTGTTTTTTGCGATTTTTTCTTTATTATTCACTGATTCTATACAGTATGAACTGCAACAAGAAAAGTATAATGGGAAAATCATGAATAGAAGTTGGTAAGGAATAAAACTTACACAATCCTACCTTTTTTGTAATAAAGAAAAAGTGACACTCTTAGTTTGTAGGAGTTAGTAATCAGTCTTATCATAGAATGAACACAAGGTCTATCTTTTACTTATATGAGAAGGAGATGTGTTTGTCATTTTTTGTTCTGATCTGATATCATTTTAAATCACTAGTCTAATTTGATCTTAGATTGTGGTCTGTCTTTCTTATCGAACATTGTTTATGACAATGTTTTCAGATACAAATACTGAACAAGATTATTTAATAATTTTTTATTGGAACATCTGCAACTTCTTGGTTAATTCTTCATCTAATTAATTGAGCCTTTTAAACATTAATTTCATTGAGTATATATATATTTTCTTCACTGAAGTCCATTATAGAATATAATTTTGCATAAAACTCTTAATTGATTGACATTGAATGTTGTGCTGTGCAATGCAAATGGTACCTGACAATCATGGGTTAATTGAAAAGGTAGGAACTGTATGCTGTTTTGATCATAACATGAAATGGTCATTTAGTTTACTTTCTCTATATCTGATTTCATTTCAAATTGTCAGAGTTTTATCTTCTTTTTTTTTAACTATAACTTACTGAAAAAGCATATATCAGGACCACCTGTTAAACGCAGAAAGCAACATTTAAGGAAACATGCTCATGATCAAGAACCATGTTTTATGAGGGGGGTCTATTACAAAAACATGAAGTGGCAGGCAGCCATAAAAGTAGACAAGAAACAGATCCATTTAGGGACAGTTGAGTCACAAGAAGAAGCTGCTCATTTATATGACAGGTATTGTTTTGAATTGTACCATATTAAGACTACGAATGGTCTTTTTAGATAACTTCTGAGTCATACTCATTTACAGAATATGCATTTCTTACAGTGGTATTGTGCTTGATAAACTGCCAAACTTTGGTATTCATTTGCTTACTTATTCAACCTTAGACAACTTACTGAGTCACAAGAAACTTACAATAATAATCTGTACATTTTAGATATTCAATTTTTATTATTGGACCTTCTACCGTATACTACTTTTTTTCTTGATTAACACTTGTAGAACTGTAGTGACCTTTAATTACTCTTTTTACAGCACCTTTCATTTCTGTTTTTGAGTAGTAACATTGCATTGGGAGAAGGATTATTGTGCTATCCAAGAGAGTTATCTAGATTCCTCTGCATGTATAATCTATTCGTATGAGGCTATTTTTTTTAATGGAGTTTAAAAGCCATTTGCTGTGGCAAGTATGTGTATCATAGTAATTCTACATTCTCTATACTTATAAAATCTTGTGAAGATTTAAACATTCAGTTATGTTGTTCTGCATTAGCAAGTATGTTATTTTGCAGCCCCCAATTTTATATTAAACTTTGTTACATATATGTAAAGTTCACTATCTGCAGTAGAAGTCTCAGCATGTTTGAGATTTTAATATCTTCAATGAACATGAACTAGAAAAATAGTATTAAATCTATGCATTGCAGAATTTTACTATTGTTTCATTGTACTAACTGAGCTACTACTTTGTGATCTATTTCTCTAAGGGCTGCTTTCATGTGTGGAAGAGAACCCAATTTTGAGCTTCAGGAAGAGGAGAAAATGGAATTGTGTAAACTAAAATGGGAAGATTTCTTAGCAATGACTAGACAAGCAATTATCAGCAAAAGTAATTTTCTTCCCTTTCAATTATTTTATATATATATATATATATATATATATATATATATATATATATATATATATATATATATTTTTACTTATTTATATTAATATA
>Ga0214544_1004659_pt1 | contig 27355 bp, 8 predicted proteins | sample CNSS3metaG_FD_160074 | JGI IMG/M metagenome (GOLD analysis project Ga0214544, IMG submission 160074) | Root nodule microbial communities from cowpea collected in UCLA plant growth center, Los Angeles, California, USA - CNSS3 | ecosystem: Host-associated > Plants > Roots > Nodule | place: USA...
AAAAGAGGAATGATCAATATAAATTTCATCAAATATTATTAAAAATAAACAACAATGGGATAGTAATAGAGTCATGAATTATATTTTAGTATATTTTAAAATACATATATTAAGTTACTTTTTAATTTATATAAATGAAATATCAAATACTTTTAGATTAATATAAATTTTGTATATAACAGCTATGTGAATAATTTTAATTTCAATCATACATGGTTAATTTTAGGATTCTGCCATGCACTTTTTTATTTAGGTATTTGTATTTGTTAGTAAGAGTTTGATTTTAGTTGAGTTATTTTTCACTGATAATATTTTAAAATTTAAACTGTAAAATTATATTGTATTTAATTTTTTTTATTTCATATATTAACATTTATTAATATGAAAATTGAAATTTTAGTTGAACTTATCAAGCCATATTAGAAATATATAATATATTTTTTAATGCACATAAACTTGCAACAATTTATATTATACGATGAAAATATAATACACCAATTCAACCTTTCAAAACCTTTTAACAAAAATAATAAATAATAAATTTATAAATATAAAGTAGTTAATTAGTAGGACATGAATAAATTTATATAGAAAAAAATGTAAATTCTTAGTGTGACAACAAATAAATAACTAAAAGTAAAAAATATATTTTCATGATCATCATATCAAACTCTTTTTCTCTACATTGTCAACATTGATATAATAAACTCTATAATCAATAATATCAAGTTTATCAACCCTGACATGAGAAAAAATTGAATCAATACCACCTATAAATATTGTGAATTTTTTAAATTAATCATGAAATAAATAAATAACTTTAAAAGCAAATTAAAAACAAAACACATCCAATCAAAATAAAAAAAAATACAAAATTATTAGATTTTTTGTTAGAAAAAATGTTGAGAGAATCGGTACAAATGAATCATAAACATTCACTAGTACAGAAAAGTAAAGAGATTTGACATCGGTTATTTTCATAGTTCTATGTTTTCTAACTAAAACATATCAAGGTGAAGTAAAAAAAAGAAGACTTTAGGCTTTAGTTCTTAATTGAAGCATATTCTTTATAGATAGATTTCAGTTGCCTCCAGAACCGAAGTCTATATGTGATATTAAAAAAAAAAACATTGACGTGTACGAGATGGGCAACACAATAAGCAATGCTTGGACAATGGAAGGAGAATGCGTGAAAAATGGATTAAAGAAATGGAGTAAGGTGTGACCTTAATGAACTTGTGACGAAGATCAAAATACGTCATTGTGTGTCTCCTCATTGCGAACAAACATTAAACATACTAAAACAAATTCGAGAAAGAGGAAAACAAACCTCCAAACAACAAGAGATGATTTGTGGCTACCAATAATGGAAATGGATAGGAGAGGAGAATAAGATGTTTCACGACAATCAACAATGGCAATGGAGAATGATTCACGTGGAGAGGAGATCAATAATGACCTATTAAGTTATAATGGAAAAAGGATAGTGTGGGTTTTTGCAAGTGTAGAGGAGATAAAAAGATTCTACAGCGGCACAATGTTGTGGTAGAAAAATAACGTTGCCAAAAATTGAGTGCTAGGCAGAAGAATAGACTTCGGTTATTTATTTGTATAATCGAAGCTTATAATTGTGGTGCAAATATTTTCAAAAAATGTCACCACGTCATTATAAGTTTCGTTCTTTAAATATCCGAAGCATGTACAATATATGCTTTGATTATTTTACAACCAAAACCTATATTTGTGCAAATAACTTAAAAAATGTTACCACATTTTGAAAGAATTCATTTTTTCTTGAAATCGAAGCCTATTAGACAAAGTTAAATCATCTTTTTGCATTAATGATTCCATAAATAATCAAGAAATTACTTTCAATAAAAAAATCTCAATGAAACATTGGGATACTCCAACTCATCTATACAAAATGTCAAAAGATTAAATGCAAAAAGAATGTAAATATATAAGCAACATTGGAGCTTAGATCCCTAAACCCGAAAAATTAACCTAATACAAATAAACTTTCCCCATAAAAACACCCCTTGTATTGCGATGCAAATTCGAATTGACAAATCTATTATGTGACTTAAATTTGAATCTATAGATATTTTACTTTGGTTGAATGTAGTTCGAGTCAATGTGTGATAAGTGAACAAAACTCAAACCTTTACAAGTTTACATGCTAAGTCTAAATAAAACCTAAAACGTAAACAAACCTTAAATTCTATAATAATTAAGGTTGAATTCATATTCTTCCAATCTTTAAGTTCATTCAAATCATATATACGCTACAAAAATATCTAATTTTAATGGGGATTTATTACTGGGGTTATATATAACCGTTTAATTTTAAGTAAAAATTAGAATTAGTCAATCTTTAAATTTTTTGATCAATTTAGTTCTTTGATTTTAGAAATGCATTAATTTAGTCATTTTAGCCAAATTTTGTTAAACTTACTAAAATTTGATTAAAATGATTAAATCTATGCAATTTTAAACATAAAAGACTAGATTGATCCAAAATTTTGAAGAGAGATTAATTCCAATTTTTTTTTTCGAACATTAAGGAACATAAACATATTTTATCATATTTAATTATAGCCACAACCCTTACGTATCTAAAACTTCCAATTACTACTATCATAAAAAATTTAGGATTCTATTTTACATTTAAACCACCTATAATTTCGCTTTCCATATTTCTTTACTTCTTCTTAATTTACCATTTATCTAATTACATAAATTATTCTTCAATCTTACATTTTTTTTTTATAAATGTCATAAGAAATTTTATTAGATATTCACTACTAGAAATTATCATATTACATTGGATTTTTCCTTCTAATTTGTTAAAAAAATTTGCAAGAAAAGACGGTTTTTTACCATTTTTTGTAAAAATTTTGATTGACAGATAATTCCTTCATAGGTAATCATTTCCTACAAAATTATAAAATTTGCAGGTATTTCCTACAAAATTTGTTGCAGAAAGTGTTTTATACAAAATATTTTGCAAGAAAATTAGTAGCAATTTCTTGCAAATTTTTTTTCATAACAAAATTTGTAAATATTTCCTACGAAAAAAATTTTCAAAACAAAATTGGCAGGAAATATGATTTTTTTTAGTAGTGATTGTTCTTTTCATTATAAGAGTTTTATTAGATAATGTTCTCTTCACACAATGAGTTTTATTGGATATTAAAGGTTGTAATGCGAGGTAGTTTGGCTCGTTTAGGCCTGTTGCATATTTGATTCGCAAAATATGAGTTAGATTGGCCCGTCCACTTTTGAAATGTGATTTCAAATATCTAACCCACCTCGTATTAAGTTTTATCCACGAATATGTAGGCTGGCTCGCGTAAAAAACAATAATAAATATTTATTTTAAATTTCTTAAGAACACTGTGATTTATACCACATATTTATTTTATTTTTCGTGATATTTAAAATAATGAAAAAAAAGAATGTTATTTTATAGGAACAATAGGAAGCTTTAATTCTTATAAACAAGTCGTGGTGTTTGTATATATATGTAAGGGAATATAGCTTTGTCAGGTCAACAACTGAGGCTCCTTTTTCTAATAGATATATTGTTCTTTTCGCATGTCACCATTTTAAAAAATATTATTAGGTATATATGAACAATTACCATTAAGGTAAATATCATTGAATTTAAATAATTACTACTCCATCCATAACTATTTATGATTAATATATATATATATATATATATATATATATATATTAAGAAATTTTTAATGATGAAACATATACTTATATTTAAATCAAATGTATATATTAATATTTCGAACTTTACTGCTCATTAATGAAATTCAGTACAATAGAGAAAAATAAATATTAACTATGCTTGAATTTTTAAAACATAATCATGTTGACACAAAAAAACTAAAAGGTCTACTAGAGTCATGAAAAAGGATATGTAATGATAAATTAGTAGAGAAAAATGGGCATATTCAATACTAATTAAGATCAACTGCTGAAACTAACACAAATTATAATAAATATGCAGACCTAATTAATAAAACCAATTTAATCATGAAACCAACGTATAACAACAACTTGGATTTGATGGAGAAAGAGTGGTAAAGTTTTTGGTCAAAGTTATTGGTCCTCTTGGTACTGTGCCAAGTCACCAACCACTCTTCTCACAGCTTCCTCGAAGGTACACTCGTCCCAATCACTTCCCTACACAAACATCAAAAACCTCATTATTCTTCACACCAATAACAACTGTCCCTACTAAATAAACTTAGTCTTTGAGAGTGACTTTGTGGTTTTTTGTGAGTTTTACTGTCATTTCTGACATATGTGATGCCAAATACTACATGCAACCACCACAAGTTTAGTTTTCTTCTTTTAGGAGGCAACTTTATACGTATGGAAGTTATCATCATATTCATGCTGACTCATGCATATGTTCTATGGCTGCCAAAATAGAACCAACTTTTTTGAATTGAATATGCCATTTTCTGACATCATGGGATGCTGACAAACCACACCTTCACTATCATCAACTGCACTTTCGAAGTTACTTCGTTTTAACTTTAAAACATTAATTGTAACAAAAAAAGAAATTTATTTTTCCATCATTGTATATTCTGATCAAGGGGGGTTCTTGGATCCTGCCGAAAAGAAGCCGCCACTTTTTTCCTCATCGAATTCTGATTTTGTATGCAGAATTCTACTCTCTCAATAATGCAGAGATAATAGACTTGTCCTGCGCCACCCACTTTTGAAAAGTTTGACACACTGCAAATGGTTACTATCATCTATATAAACATTCTTTTATTTGAATATTTATGTTCTTCATGCGTGCTGGTTTTGAAACTTATCATCTTCCTTATTATATTTTCATGAACAAACTTTCTGTACTTTACTATATATATATATAACACTAAAACTACTTCATATATAATATATATTTTCTATCTCCCTCACGTATATTTTAGCCACATGTGGCTATCAACGTGTATACATATATATATATATATATATATATATACCAGTTGCTGATATGTATAATTAATTACAACTTTATATAGTTTATGTGTTTTGATCCTGTGGACCATCCTATTTATATTTATATTTATATATAGCTTGATTCAATATAAGAACTGGAGAAGTAGCAGGTGAAAATACTCGACTTGGTTTAAATCAAATGCGCATAGGCAATTTGTTCCTGTAAAAAGCCTAATTGTAATCAACTAATACTCGTAACCTTATACTAAGAAAAATATTTACAATGCAATAAAAAAATCTATATGTAACACGAAACAATATCAGTTGATAGAGTTGTTTTCATAACTATAGTTTTTTGTAAAATAAAATAATCAATGTAAATATATGCATGCTGGTATTTTGATATATCGTATTAGTAGTGTAATCTATATACCAAATCTTATACTATAGTATTGTCTATCGTATTGTCTATATACCAAATCTTATACTATACTATATGACAATGGTATTGTCTGTTGAACCGACAATGTAAAACAAAAATTATACATGACAACAGCTTCCATTATCATATAACATTTGAGTCTAACTAAGTACAGTATTTCATGAATTGTTGTAGAGATAAACATACACATACCTGAATAATCCTTAATCTGAAGGTAAGTTGATGAATGACATTATTATTCCCCTCTGCAATGTGGGTGTTTGCGTCCATGGAAACCAAGCTCACGCTGAGACACTGTTTTAAGAATTCCAATAAGCAGATTGACAAATCAATTTGAGAAACCTGTGCTCTCACATTCACTTGCAACTCCACCATTCGCTCCTGTGACGAGCTTGATTCGGGTACATGAGAAACTCGGACACTTAATCTTTCATTCGGAGATAATCTAGCCTTGCTTTCTTCAGTTGTAGGTTCTTTGGATGGCAAAAATGATGTCAAACCCTCATTCCTTTTGCTTAGTTGATCAACTTCAGCCATCAGAGAGCTCAATGTGTCCTTTGCTGCTATTAGTATAGACGCTTTATCTTTCTAACAAATTACACCATGTTAAAATTCAAGGCCTTAATTGGAATGAATACACCACACATCAAATGTTGTCAAAGTTTGAATTATCATATATTGCTTATAGAAGAACATAGAATGGATTAGTTTTCAGTACCTTTGTTCCCGGAGGAAGTAAGGCTCTAAGTGCTTGGAAATTCTCGTTTAGTTTCTCACGCCTTCTTCTCTCTGATATCATATGATGCAGCTGGGTATTAGTGGGACGGGAAGTTGCTTGAATGCGTTCTCTCATTCTCATGAAATTCAAGTTTCTAAAGAATGTTAAAGATCTCTTCATGAAGCTTTGCTTTCTGATATTGGAAGCCATGTTGGGGCCAATGTCTGATCTGTATCTCTGGAAAGCACTGGCATCTGGATGAACCACTGGAGCAAAGGGCAAGTTTTGGTGGTGATGAGAAGTTGGAGATATAACATGGAGAATTGCTCTCATGATTGCATAATGTTCGGTTTCTGGTGTGGGGAATTGGGTTAGAGGGGCTTGTGCCAGTGCTTCAATGGCTTGTTGGTGAGGACCAGTGGCTGTGTTTGGCACTGGCTGCATTGGTAACACTCTTGCTCCTCCAAGTGTTTCAGGAAAGTGGGATTGTGAAGTGCCTGGAATACTGAACAGAAGAGATGAGTATTCAGGGCTACCTGTGGATATTGATCTCAAAGAAGATGAAGATGATGTAGGAGGGTTTTGATCAATTTGCTGAGACTGTCCAGTGGAAAATTCTCCAGGAAACAAACTTCTAAGTGCTGTTTGAATGTCAACCTGCACAGAAAAAACTCAAAATTCAATTCATTCACGATAGATACCTCCTATGGTTAATGGAACATGGCATTACATATATAGTTTCTTACTTGGGACATGTTTAAGAAACCGAGCTCAATTTCTCCTTTGTTACACCCCATGAAAACAGCACTCTGAGAAGAATAAGGCACAGACATTATTAGTTATAAGATTCCTGGTTCATCATGAATCTCACTAGGAAACAAAGTTAATGTAAAGTATTTTCAGGTTCCTTGACAACAGACGAACCTTAATCCTTGCCTCCTGTAAAATAAAAAAGAAAAAACTAATCTTAGTATAAAGAGATGCTTAAATGTATAACTTTGAAGATAATTAATTCTCTTCCGTCAGAAGAATAAACTACCTGAAAGAATTGTGTTTGTATTTCTGTTGATGCAAGTCTCAGAAGTTCCAATCGTTGCAACTCTAGGTAGGGACGCTGGTTCCGAAAAGCTAGTCCAGGAACACGGCTGAATAAAACAAAAGCACACGTTTACCTTTTTGTTAAAAACCAAACTGTTTATTTATTGCATTCAAAATGCAAATAAATATGTCGATTTGCGTTAAAAGTTATATATGGAACACAACACAAGAGCTAGCCTTACTCATCATTAACATCAAATGTTAAGGTTCTGAACTGTCTGAAAAGCTGTTGTGCCACAGTCCCCAAACTAGAACCTGGTTGGTCGTTTGTTACATTGTAGATACCATCCAAGAAGCACAAACGACTATTTTTGCCAAAAAAGAAAAAAACACAGACCAAGTTGTGATCAGAAGTATGACATGTTTATAATGAAAATAGAATAATGTGTGTGAATATACTTGGGTGAAATAGAATCATATGCCCATAGACAGATGTAGCTGCAGCCAAAAGACTGCAGCAGAAATTGGATAAAATCAGCCCTGGCGGCTACAGGAAGAGAGAAGACATTTTCCATGGGGTGCATGATGCTTGATGCTAATGCTTTTGCATCATGATCATGAGATAGAAGAGAATATGTTTTGTGCCTCTAGTAATACTTTTCTTCTCCTTTCTACATGCCATTTGAATTTACTTTTTGGAGATGCAATCTACTGCTATATGAGTGAGGGAGTGGCTTGGTTTCATTGGCAAAATAACCAAAAATAAAAAATCACAGAGATACAAAGAAAAGAATGTATGAAGCATGGTATGTTTGGGAGACAAATTAATCTTCAAACCTCATAAATAATAATCCATTGAAAATTTCAAGATGGGTATTTATTTCACGTGTGAAAGAAAGAAAGAATCAAAGAGAGAAAGAAAGGGTTTTGAAAAGTACTAAAGTATATCGGAAGAGACATGGTAAGAAATGTGAAAGGCAAATGAATAAATGAATGGAGGAGAAACCTGGACGTAGGAAAAAGAAATGTGGTGTCTGAAACACTGAAGTGAGAGAAGAAGATGGGAAGAAAGAAGAGGACATTGAGATGGAAAGTGAAAGGATGAAAGGGAATGGTGGAAAAGTAGTAAAGTCAAAGTCCATGCTTGAATGTTTTGAAAATTAGTCAAGGGTGGAAGGCACGGTGTTTGTTTCCACATTTCTTTTGAAATTTCTACTCTTCTCACTAAACACTTTTATATTTGCTTCCTTTTAGGCCACATATGTTTAGAACAAGAACCTTCTCTCTAAATTACAAACATCATTAATTATAGAAAAAAAAGTTATATTTAAAGTATTATAATAAAGTTCTTAAATAATAATCCACTGTCAAAAAATTGTCACTACAGTGATCAATATAGATGTCAATTTCAAAAATAAAAATAAAATTGTTACTAAAATAGTCACTATTATAAATAAAAAATTATAATTGGTCACTAAATTGGTCTTTAAAATTAGTTTCCAAAATTTTGACTATCAAAGAAATTAGTTTCTAAATTGATTACTAAAAATTAGCTATCAAAATTTTGACTATCAAAGTAATTAATTTCTAAATTAGCCTTTAATCAATTTGTGACCTATTATAAATTTTTATTCATAATAATAATAACTATTTTTAACCAATGATCTTTAGTTTTGTAAATTTGTATCTAAATTGGTCACTATAGTGACTAATGATTTTTTTTAAATAATTATATTTTGACTCCCACAATTTAATTTCCATCTTGTATTTTCTCTCGTGACTTAATGTGGAACATTGATTAATATACTACTATATTTTTCTTTGAAAGAATTAATACTCAATACTAAGTCACGTCAGAAATACAAAATAGGAATCAAATGATAAGATTCAAAAATATCATTGTCTATTTTTTTTTATTTCTAAAATTAGTTTCTAATGGAAAATTTTCTTCTAAGGAAGGTAACATATATTTAATTGTTACATAGAAATGGAAGATTCAATCTTTTTTTTTTGTTTTAATTAATGAACTTATTAAGTGTTAAATTATTTGTTCTAACAACCTTTTGATAAATACTTGTTTGTTTGCACTTTATATTTTAAGCAAACATTAAGAAGAAAGAGATAGAAGCTTAGCCTACTGATAAATACTTCTTATTAATTAATAGTAATCCTGTTTATATTATTATAACATCTACTCATTCATTATGCTGTGTGTGCCAATATAGATTAAAAAAGTTCTCAAAAGAGACATCTAAATTAACCTATTTGTTTACCAATAATATTGTAACTTTGACTCTGATTTTTTTAGTTTAATTTGTACTGAGTCGCTGCATCAACTTTTGTAACTCTCCTAAATTATTTAGCAATAAACGAAAAATCAACTTGTAGTTTTATTTTATTTGTTCATATACGTGGATTAAGTGGTAATGTTAGTACTAAAGTTGTTGATTTACAATTGACTATTTTGAAAATTCATGTATGAGTTTTAGAATGCAGCAGCCACGTTTGATTAATCTTAAATGCATGTAAGATTCTGCAACTACCGTTAGCTTCTTCTTCTGTAATGTGGTCCATAACACTATATTTGGGATATAAGACAAAAAGAAATAAATAACTATAAAAAAATTCTACTGGTCTCTGAATATTCATGCTGTGTTTGACCTGGTTGATTAGTTAATAATTAAGAAAAGCAGAGAATAAAATTGAAACCTGGTAAGATAAATAAGCGAGTAAATTAAAAGGATTTAATTAACTGATAAACTGATTAACACATACGAAATAACATAAAATACACATTAATTTTTTCAATAACATATATACAATTAAATTCGTTATATATTTGCAATAATAACAGAGGATAGTGTAATTTATAAGAAAATAAAAAGGTGAATAAATACATAGTATAATTTGAGTTAAGTTTAAAATAAATAAATAAATAAATTTTAAATAATTACTTATATAAGAAATAGATAAATTTTGTTTACTAAAAAAAAGTGTTTATTTTTAAAATAATAGAAATAGAGACAAACACATAAAAATGTTAAAAGAACTATTTAATTTTATTGAAAAAAAACACCCTTTAAAAAAAACATAAACAATTTATATCAAAATACAAATCAAATCGTGATGGAACAAAAATGAAAAATCCATAAAGCCAAAATCGTAGGAATAGAAATTTAGGTAAACTAATCTCGTGTTAGGAAAGAAAACTATCTCCAAGACAATTAGGTATCTCGTTTCAACTAACAAAAGTTAACTTATTATACCCAAAAACATTAATTATGTCTCTTATGTATGTGTGAAGCTTCGCAAAGGGATATTCCCTGATGCTACACAATATTTCAAGTTACAATTTTTAAATTTTCCATAGCATTTTATTCTTAACTAAGTTAATTCAACCTTACAACTAGGGATAATCAAGTTAGAACAATATCCTTATTTAATATATTTATTATTAATGATAAAAAAATACAGTAATAATTAATAATAAACAAGAAGCATATAGAGTGCATAATGTAAGTTTCAAAGTTATCTAAAAATAGTTATAATATACTTTGACAATTTGGTAGTATTAAGTTGATGTTTTTTAAAATTAAATTATATATATATATATATATATATATATATATATAATATTGTTAAAATAAAATTATTAAGGAGTGCTTTGTTGGTAAAGGATATTAAAATATAATTCATCTAAAAATTTCACCATTATGATCCCGGAAAATATCAACAATATATTAACTCTAGTAGAGTTGTTAGAGTTGCATTTGATGGGAGATATGATATACTAACAACTTGTTAAAATAATATATTAATATGAATATTCGAATTCATAAGATAATTTTTAAATATTATATTATTTTACTATTATAATAAAATTCAAATGCTTCTATCTGAAGAAAAAAAATGTCAAAATATAATTTTTTTTCCTAAAAACATTTAAAACTTTAAACTCATCACAATAGTATTCATACAAAAGTAATAAAATGACAGCCGGGAACTTTCCAGAGATAATTCTATCACCAACTGTTAACTTATCATTCAAGTTTTTAGAAAGTTCTAGAAAATAAATTTCCTATAAACTACGAGAATGAACAATGTCCAGAAAAGTAAGAAAAAAAAGTATTATGTGTAGAATAATCTTTATGTTTAAAAAGTAAGTTTTAGAAAATTCCAGATCAAATATATATATATATATATATATATATAATATGGCATTTTCTATTGAAGCAAGTTTATTAAAATTAATAAGTTTTTTATTAAATTAATTTTTATCTCATTTAAATTCTTTTAGATGAGATTACAAAATAATTTTTATGGCAAATATTCGTAGTGATCAAAATAAAAATAAAGTTCTTAATAAGAAAAATATTGAAAAATGTTTAGAATTTGATTTTATATATTTATAATTTTTTATTTAAATATGTGAAATTGAATTGTTTTTAGAAAAGATAAATTTTTAAAATTTATTGAGCAATATCGATTTTGGACTATCCGAGATTCTAATAACGAAACAAGTGGAAATTGTTTGTTAAATTCCCTTGCTTAGCAGTTACACAGAAGGAGAGGGAGAAAAAGATCATGGGTTTAGGTCGAGAGTTCAATTTCTTGATGAAAATATGTTAATTGATGCGTAATCTTATTTAGAAATGTTGATTGAAAATATTATCGAGAGATAAATAACTAAGAAGTTTTTTAAAATTTTCTTGAAAATGTAATGAATAATATTAAAAAATATTATTAATCATGAAAACATTGAAAACAATATATAGAAAATCAATTTAAGACATCTTAATCGATTATGTCTACAGTTAATTATTTTGTTCTTAATCAATAAGTTAAATGTGCATTGAAAAAAAGAAGAAGAGAGAATCATTTACATATTAAATAATTGATTACACATTTATCTTTGGAAATCAATTATAAAATAATCCATGATTACTAAAGATATATTACTTAACTAATGCTAATGAATTTTAAGTGATAATCAATTAATATGTTTTAATTTCTAAAAAATATTTAAAAATATTTTATAAAAACTTTTAAGTAAAAATCAAGTGAGAATGCTTCTTATTTTAAGATAAATACATGATTCATACTCATTCAATCACAAAAGCTATAAACTATCAATACATTTGTAATCTTCAAGATCCTTAATAATCATTTAATCAACAAAGATTGAGAGTTTACATTAGGTAAAAAAAAATGATAGTTCTACAAGTTTTTTGTATTTAATAGTGTAATAGTCTAAGATACAAATTTAATTTTAATGAGATAATTGTTAAGAGAGATATTCTTAGAAGTTACATTTATTCTTGACAGAAAATAAGTTAATCAATTCACAAACGGATTACTATATTCTTATATAGAGACTTTGGCTTATTATACTCTTATGTAGAAAAAATTGAACTTCAACATCCAGTTATAATTTTTGATTTAATAATAAATATTTAATTAAAGAAAGATGGAATAAAAATTAATAAATGATAAAACAAAGGTGTAAGAAAGTGTGGCTGTAAATAATAGACTATTGGTTGAGAAGTTGGAGAGTGATGTGGTGTACACTTAGTGGACTCATGTTCTGTCGGTGAAGGAAGTGAGACTCTAGGAAAAAAGAAAAGAGAAAAAAACATTGTTATTTTTTTGTTTAACTTGAAAAGAAATGTTATTTTTTGGTTTAATTTGAAAAAAAACATATTTACAACTTTATTACCATTTCTTTTATTATTACCACCAGATTGAAATCATTAATAAGTTGTTATAAAATTATGTTTATTCATTAACCATATATATACATTAACAAAACATATATACTTCTCTTTACCTAAAATTTTGTAAGAATTTTTTTTCTACTATTTTACCTAAAAATTTTAATTGATAAGTAAATTTGTTTGTGAATAATTATTAATCACTAAATTATAAAATTTTTAAATATTTCCTGAAAAAAAATTTTGTATGCAAGATATTTTAAAAAAATGACAATAAATTATTATAAACTATTATTCATAGTAAGTAAAATATGTGAGTATTTTTTAAGAAAATTTTTTCAAAATAAATTAGTAAAAAAATGTGTTTTTTAACGTTATTTTTAGATATTTTATATAGTGTAAATATAAATAACGACATAATTAACTATTTGGAATAAATTAAAAATTAAAAATTAAAATTTATTGAAAACTGAAAATATTATTTACTTTATTTATTTTTAAACCTAAAATGCAATTATTGGAGACAGATAATATAACATCTCGTACCAAGACTTTCGAAATTGAGAAAGGTTGTGATTGAAGCAAACCTCTTTCGGCATGGGCTTTTCATTATTGCCAAAGGAAGCTTCCACGCATTAAAATTTTGAATCTGTTAGTCTGTTCTAACCCTGCACAATTCTCCAAATTGGTACATTAGTCGTGACTCGTTTTATTTTTTATTTTTTAAAAGATTAAATTTTTTATATTATATTTTTGTAAAGATGTAAATACATAATTTATACTTTTACAAATTAAATTTCAAATATTAGTTATAATAGAATAATTTAACATGTAAATATAATAATTTATTCAATTAAAAATATTAGTTAATCAATTAAAAATTTTAAAAATATTTATATGATTAAATATGTTTTTAATATTTATTTATAGAGTTAAATATGTTTTTGGTCCTTCAATTTTTAGTAAAAATTGGAATTAGTTCCTCTTAGAAACATTTAACCAATTTAGTCTCTCATATTTATGAATTTAGTTCTTTAAACCAAATTTCTTAAGTTTATTTGATATTTCAAACACATTTCATCATAGTATTTTAGTTTGTTTACACAGTTTGACACATGTTCACTTCAATAGATAGTAGGTGAGAAACTCGTTTGAAACGTCAAAATAAACTTAATAAAATTTGATTAAAATGACTAAATTCACACATTTACAAAGTTGAAAGACTAGGTAAAAGTTTTTAAGATTGACTAATTCTTATTTTCACTAAAAGTTAAAGTACTAAAAACATATTTAACCCTTATTTATAAGTATATATAAACAAATTTAAAAAAAAAAAACTAAAAACAAAAACAAAAAAAAGTGGCGAGGGTTAGATCGCCCTTTGATGGAATGAGTTACAATTTCTAGCATTTTTTTTTTTAACGAGTCATCCTGACCTGTTTTTAACCGGTCAAGGATGAACCAACCCAAAAAATAAATGTATCCAATCCGTTTTACCACTCATAATATATATATATATATATATATATATATATATATATATATATATATATATATATATTCCATCTCATTCATAATTAAAAAAAAATCAAGTATTACACACATACTCGTACCCATTTGGGATTTTCCACCTAAGAAAGAACAGATTCAAAGAATATCTACAAAGACAGTTTATATGACATTCATACTTTTAAGTACAATATTCTAACGAAGTTTTAGACCATAATAACATACAATATTTTAGATATAATGATTAATCCTAATCATAACAATATTACCACACCAGACTCGAGGTAGAAACAAATAATGAATATTTATTTATATCACAAAATTGATTTTAAATAAATATTTTGAAATATAATAATTAAATTATAATTATATATAATTTTTTTTCAAGCATATAAATTATATTTTAGATTTATGAAAATATAATATAATTTTGACATTATATTTTTAAAACATTGAATTCCAATTTAAAACTAAAATTTTTGAAATTGATAATGTGAAAGAGATATAAAAAAACACCTAAAACTATTGTCATTGACCAAAAGTTCAACAAAATGAACGTTTATTAAGAAATGACTTAAAAAAACATTTTCGTTTGAGATAAATATTATTCTAAATTATATATTCAGTGAGAATGACCAGCAGGGTTAAGTCTAAGTCTATCATAGCAACTATTTTCTCCCACAAAGCGACAAATTAACGTTCAAATTTTGATTAAAAAATGTTCTTTTATTTAATACATATTTAGATAATTCCTCCAAGCACACTTTAAAGAAAAATAATAAACTTTTTACATAAATTAAAAATTTAGATAAACGGTATAGAATATCCTGTAAATTATATTAAGTATAAATTAGTTTTAATTTATGAAAAACCTTGTGGTTTAATTTTGAAAATACTTATAAATAATTATTTAAGAATACAAATTAAATAGTTGTATAATTACTTTATACAATTAAAAATGACATATGATTAAACATAAGATACAATTCTATATTTATTAAATTTAATAATAATAAAATTATCTAGTTAAATAAAATATATATAAAAAAAACAGATATGAAAGGTATGTTATGTTTGCATGTGTTCCAAAAACTGAATGAGACGACATCTCACAATTAGTCTTCTTCCCGGGACCATAGTCTTTAGGTTAGAATTGACCTAATTTTGCAAGGTTGAGAAGGGTGACTATTCCTTTTTCTATTTTTTTTTTTTTTTTTTTTTTTTTGTTACCAAAAACAACAGCCACCAATTTGGAAGATGGTAACATGAACATATAAGTCAATTAATTAAGGTCATGTACAACTATATGCTCTTCTTTTAATTATAAGGTTATTTTCTGCATCATATTTCAATTGGATTTTAATTTCCGTTTCTAATTAAAATATTTTTTCACATTGGTAGTTTTTTTCTTTTTAATTTTAGAGTTAAATATGTTTTTTTTTCTTCAAGAATAACAATAAAAATTAGTTTATCTTTAAGACTTTAAATTTTTTGACCCATTTAGTCTCATATTTAAAACTTGTAAATATAAATGTAAATATAAATTATTTTTACAATATAACATAATTTTTATTTATTTATTTTATAATTATTTTTTTTATTATCAATAACTATTTTAGTTAAAAAAATTAGTTAAATGTTAAAAAGATGATAAAAAACACGATTAAATTTTATATAAATATCACTTATAAATAATAAAATTGATATGTTAATCATTTTAATTTAAAAAATAGTTACTTATTAAAAAGTAAAGTTGGAAAACAAAATCTGGACGCCAGAAAATGAATCCATGGTACAAATTTAAATTTATTTTCAACCTATTTTTTTGTCTCTATGCCTTTTTCTTTGTGTGTTTTTTTTATATGAATCTGTTTTCGTTTGGTTATTGAGAATATTTGGTTGTGACTTACAATATTATTTAAAGTAAAATCAGAAATATTTATGTAGACCTAGTAAATTAATTATTGTCATATAAAAAAATATATAATTAAAAAAAATTAAATATAAATAATTTTATGAAGATAATTTAAGAAACTGTGTAGCTATTTTGATAGGTTATGTCGTTAATTTTTTTAAGAAATAATATCGGTTTAACAAGCTAATCAATATCATATGTTAAAATGAATGTATTCAACTAAAATCAAGATTATGTCGTACTTAAAATCTAGGACATGTACAATGTTAACTCTATAGTCCCAAGTAATTCTGTAAAAATAATATAAATAAGTGATAATATTAATATATACATTATTTATTAATTACATAATTATTATTTTATTTACTTTCAAATTGACTTGAAGTAACGTGGTTGCAAATTCTCTCGGTCTCGGTTCTTGGTCGAAGTAGGATAAAAAAGACAAAAGCGTCTAAAACATGTTTTTGTAAAGATAGAACAAGTTAAAGAAATTGTAATATATTTCATTAAATAAAAACAGAGTTGAATTAAAAATCAGAAAAAAATTATAATTTTTTTTAATCTCCTTGATATAGTTAATCATAAAGTTATGCAAAACTATTTTGAAAAACCTTATATACTAATTTGGTTTTTTATTTTGGTCTAATTTCTTGAATTTAATTCTTATTTTGTTATCGTGTCTGATTATATCTAACTATTTTGTTAGTTTTTGTATAATTTATTCATTTTGTTAACACCATCTAAATTAATATCGTTAACAGTAAAATAGATAATGTGGTCGATTAATATTACATGACACATGATAGTCATTATTAATTCTCGTTAATCATTTAAATAAAATTAGTAAAAAAAATTAAATTGAATAAAATTGACAAAAATTAGGACTTAATTGAAAAAAAAAATAACATTAAGAATAAATTAACAAAACTAACAAAAATAGAACATAATGTGTAATATAACCTTAAAAAAAGTATTTATTTTTGTTTTTTTGAAAAATTACTTATTTTAAGTTTAAAACCACGTGTTTATTATAACTTAAGATAAAACTGAAAACGAGTTCCAGATGTGATAATTTGTTTGTCATGTGTCAAAAAGAACTAACGACGTTCAATATTAAGGACCAATTCCAAGTATTTCAAAATATGAGAGACCATACCTAAATAGAACAAACGTTATATGATGGATGAAAACCAAAATTGCTTAATACTTGAGGAATTAAAAATATAATTAACGTTTAGGCCTTGTTCTTTTGAGTATATTTAATGTTCAAGGGGAATGGAGAGGAAGGAATAGAGGGTGAGCACCATGTTGTTCTTTTTGGGGGTGATGTAAGGGAATGACAAGTGTGGAATAGAAGGATTGTTAAAAAATTTCATCCACTATTATTGAAAAGATCATAGAGTAATGGATGAGAAATTATCACTTTATGCTAATTATATTTATTTTAGTCATGTTTATTGTTTGAAAAACTATTTGTATGTATAGTTTTTTAATTTGTACATAAATTTATCTTTTACTCTTAAACTATTTTGTTAATAAATTTTTCAATAAAATTTTGTTTTCAAATATTTGTTAATTATTTAATAAAATAGTTAAAAAAATGATTGTAATTTATTATGTCTTTAAATTTTGATATGTTTTTTTACGTGTGAAAATATTATTTATTTTAAATCTTTTAGATAATTTAGTTTATTATATTTAGCAATTTTAATTTTTAAAAAATAAATATATGTAATTTTAGTTTTAATATATTAATAAAATTAAAAAAAAAATATTAATAAACATCTAAAAATCTAAAAGTTAAGAATATATTAACAATATATAATTTTATAAAATTTGAAGAAAATAAAACAAATTTATAAAAACCATTACCTATATACCTATATTATTAACAAATCAAATTAAAAAATATGTCCATATCAAATAAACCAAAATTTTTATACTTCAAAGAATACAATTAAAAAAAAGTATGAAACGTAAGTAAACTATTTCAATGTATAAATTAAATTAGTAATGTCAAATATAATTTCATACCAAATAAATTTTATTATTTATTTTTTATAAATATATTTTTTGTTAATTTAGATAATCAATAAAAATTAAATAAATTATTCTAAATTATGTTTATAACATTTTATATTATTTTTAACATTAAAAATATTTTAATATTTTTTTTTATTTATTAAAAATTGTTTTAATATGTCATATAATTGAATTCAATTACAAACTTTAAAAAAATTTAGTCTTTAATTTATTTTAAAAATGACTTTTTAACCGATTAAAAAGAAGAACATAAAATTTATCCTCTAATTCAATGGATCTATTCAGAGGCGGAACAAGGTTGTGACATAGGGGAGCCAGGGCTCCCCCAACCATTTCTATTTTTGCTTTTTTTGTTATTTAAAAAATAATATTTATATATTATTATTTTATTTACATTAATTGATTTTTATTTTACTTTATTTTATATATTTTAAAAAAAATATTTATATACTCATATTTTATTTATATATAATTACTATTATTATCTTATTTATATTAATTTAGTTTGAATTTTTTTTAAATTTAAAAATCATATTTTTTTTCTCTATTATAATTTTTTATATTTTTTTATTTGGTTTTTCTCTTTCATGTTTTCATCTCTTTCTCTCATTTTATTTTCATCTCAATTTTCATCATCATTTCTTTATTATTTTTAAAATCAAATTATACTACGACAAAATTGAAAAGTTAATGAATGTTTTGAATAAAAATGATGTAAGAAATTACTTTCTTTTAATTAAAAATAATAATTTATATATAACAAATATAATTTGATCCCCTTAAATTTTTGTCAAGTTCCGTCACTGGATCTATTTCTCTTCTTCTCTCTTTAATCTTTCTGCTCAAAATAACACATCCTTCGAAAAGAATCATGATAATCAGTGCACGAGAATCGAAGTAAAAACATGCAGACGCAGATGGAGGCCATTTGGATAAAATTGGGAATTGATCCTTTTGAAAAAGGCAGAGAAGAGGAAGCAGCCTTGAAGATGGGTCTGTCCTTTGCTTTAATCAGTCACGCATTCTCATTCACGATTCAATAATCTAATGTTCAGCGACACACAATCACAATACAACACCCAATCTTTTCGATGTTCAAAGGTATGTTTCTTCTGCATTCTAACCAACCCTTCTTTTTCTTCTTCTTCTAGAACTTATTCTACTCAAATGGGCTCCACCTCTCTGTTTTTTCGTAACTTTAGAAGTCGTATTTTCCTTGAAGGGAAAGTGAAGGTTTGTTTCAGTATGGTAACTATTGGGCAAAGTTTGATGATTTACATGCTGTACTTCAACATTCCCATGATTCTTTCTCCTTACCTGTGAATAATTCTACCAACAAGTGTCTGTTGGAAAATGGGAACAAGTGTCACTCTATAAGTTAGCTTTTAGAAGAAGCTTGGTTTAGAACCAAACTCAGATTCTAAGAATTAGAGCTTAGATTAGATATGTTATTATGCAACGGTGTACTCAGAAAAACCCAGATTCTAAATTCACAATATGATACAACTGAAATAATGTATGTAAATGAAGAATAAACCTCAGTTTATATAACTTAGATTTTATGATCAAGTTGGACTCAAATCCAAATTCTAAGAATGCGAGAAGAATGTTTTGAGAGATCTTATACCATTATATTTAGTGTCTGTTGATATTTGATGATTTGTTGATAGAGTTTGGCCTTCTATTAGACAGGTTTATGTAAGGATAGGGAAATATTATAACTTGTAACTCACATATATCAGAATTGGTTTAGGGAGGATCAGGTTTCTCAGACTATTTTTTTTTCATTCTTCACTAATATATTTCCTCTTTATTCTTTGGGCAAACCTTCTGTCTCTCTTCTCAGCAAATTTGATTTCTGTTCTTAACAATTATTTTATTATAGGAATTTTTCCTTTAGCTATACTTTTAAGGGAGATTATGTATTGGCTTTTTTCAGATTCAATAAAATAGATTGAATCTAATATCCTAATCTATTTTAATTAGTGTCAAATTGAATTGGATTTTTCCAATCCAATTTAAATTAAATGAAATTTATTTTGCATCATTTTTTCAAAATTAAATTTGAATTGACTATACTTGAATTCGATTTGACCATAAACAATCTCATGTGTTAAGTCTTACTTGTTATGTGCTTGATGTAAACCTAATTCGACATTATCAAACTTGATTTGAGTTGAATTTGTGATTTGGTTCATCCAAACTTTGGTTAGGCTTGATTTAGTCTAATATAAGCTTGACTTGACTCAATTTAGAATAACTCGAGTTCAATATATTAAGTCAATTATAATTATAACGTGCTAATATAAATGAATTTTGGAAGATGAACACTAGCAAAATGAAGTATTAAGTTCGGGTGTAGACAATTTGAATTTAGATGAAAACTTGGTTTCAATCCAAGTTGAGATGGTAAAACTCTAAATAAACATGATCTAGACATTAGTGATTGGAATTGTACAAGATATAGAGTTGGAAATGATGGAGATGAAAGTCAATTATGATTTCTACTTGACAAAGATTATTTGTTTTGGATAAATTGTTTTTTTGTAATTAGGATACAAATCTTCTTTGGAAATACGAAGCTATTAGTTAACTATTTTATAATTAGGAAGAAGTTATTGCTACGTAACTTGAATGTGTTCTTTATATCTATTGATTTATTTCTTTATATGTTTATTATATTTATTGTTTTGTTTGTCATTATACCTTAAAAAATTCAATTATAACTTTTGAGTGAGATGTAGTACTTTATGTATGCGTATATGAACTTCATGTAGAATCTTACCACTGGCGTTAACATCTACAATTTCGTTTGTAATTTTGAGTAAAATCTCAATTTTGACTCACTTGATTACATGTACACAACATCAATATGAAAATGAAGATTAGTTATGTATAAAATGGTGTTGAAATTATCCTTCGTGCCTTTATCTAAACTTGGCTTATATTCCTTCTCGAAAACCATTATTTCCACTTCATTTGTCATGCATAGTGCTTAAATTGGTAATTGAGAATTGTTTTGTATAGTTTTTATTTGTGTAAATTCCTTTTGATAGTTGACAGCACTTGTGGTGTGACACTAAAAAGGCAAAAGGTCTCATAATAATTGTTTTTGAATTATTATGACTCATCCATAAATGGTGTTCTTCATTTGACTAGTCAATTTTCTCTTCCATCGAGTTAAAACAAGATTCGGAGTAATTATGCTTTCAGGTTGAATGCATATTTCGTTGGTTTGAAATGGATTTGGTTTTCAATTGATTATGCTATTACTGTGATGTGTTTGATATTATTCTCTCATGGTGCTTAGGTATCTGAATTTATCTGAATTGGGTATCATTCAATATAGTGCGGATCCTATTATTAGTTTACGAAAATATAAAAAATCATTGTTCATGGTTGGTGCTTACTACATGCTTGTGAAAATGTTTCGGAAGGTGATGCAATTTTTTTTAAGGATAGTTCTAACTGTTAGTTATTAACTTTTTTTTTTAATTATTTTTTATTTGTAAAAGATTTTGTTGAGACACTTTTGTTTATTGTCAAGTGAGAATAATGGTTTGAAAAATATTGACACTTCCACCCTTATTAGCTGTGAAATAACTATTATTTAATTATATATAGAGAAAAAGTAGTAAAATTCAATTGTTATCCTTCCTCTAATTTTCATAGTAAAATTCAATGAAGTTTGCTAGGTTTGCTTCAATACACACACTTATAAAGACACTAAAAGAAATTGCACCGTTTATCTTAACAAGTATGAAAAAAAAAGAAAAAAGATTAAGGTCGTTTAAGTTTAACTTTGATCTTTGTAAAAGTCTTGACCTACTTTATCTATTCGTGTCACATACTCTTAAAAGATATTAAAAGATATTGTATTGCATGTTTTCATCAAACTTGATGAAGATTTTATTCTCTCTCGTTTTGTGTACATGATATTATCTTTCTCGAGCATAACAAAATAAACACAAGATTGGAGGATAACCAAGAATGAGGAAATATAGAATTGGTTTAAAAGTTGTGCACATTTACTACCAAGGTACATTATATAATCATATATTAAGAAAAAAGAAGTGGCTACTATGAGGATGAAAAATAAACTTAGCATTCTTAGAATTTATTTTCGTATTAATAAAAATATACAGATTGATTAAACATGAAATATGAATAAGAGTAATAATCATTTTTTAAATTACTTAAGTTCGTTTGTGTAATAATTTATTTTGAAATTTATATTATTATAAACATATTATTTAATAATTATTTAAATAGGTGTGAGCGGAAACATATTGTTTATATAGTTTACCTATATTAAGAACATGGATAGATATACATTTTTATTTTGAAGATAAAGATAAATATAGTCAAACTATAATTTTTCTGTTTTGATTTTACATGCTTTACAAACTTTCTCATGTTTTTCTTATATGTTTCTCTACTAATTTTTTCTTATTCAAAAATAAAAAATTATTTATTTTAAATACGTGATTAAGCTCCATTTAACATTTAAGTGGATATGTGTAGAAATAAGGGTATTTTGGATCACTTGAATTACGAAAATGACAATTAAAATGAAAATACCCTTATATGTTAAATGAAAATATAATTTGATTACTATTTATATTATTATATCATAAATACCCTTATATTTTCTTTAAAATGAAAATAGTCAGTCGTCGTCATTAATCGATTACTATTTAATAAAATTATAAATTGAACAATTTCGAAAGTAATTTTGATTAATTAAGAATTTATGAACAGTTATATAAAATATACAATAATTTATTTTGTGCCTATAAAATGAATTTAAATTGAGTGATTTAGGGACAAATTAAATTGCCAATTATAACTAAAGTTAATATTGGAATCAAGATGATTGGATTTTATTAATTAGTTGAATTCAAATATACAAAGGAGTATAGAAATATCAACTTAAAAAGACTTTATTTAATTTTTCAATTCTTAGTTATCGAAACCAATCCACATCCCAATAAATTTTGGAAGTAATATTAATTGAATTTGGACCCAAATATAAAAACGAATATTAAATATAAACTTAAAAAATGAATTTTATGTAATTTTTCAATTCCTTATTTATTATGATTGAAATACCAATGCAGAAGTTTTTAATAATAGTTAAAACTTCATTTGAAAATAAAAGAATATTTGTGACACATGATGAAACTAAAAAAAGTGTCATGTTAAGAATTGATTATAATAATCAGTGAACAAATCATAGTCTTAACATAATTTTATGTTTTGTTGTCTCAATGGGATTATTATGTTGGAAGGAAATTTTTATAGTGCTGGAAATTGCTATAAAACTCGTGAATTGTGTGTAACATGTTGAGTGTTATCATTATTTTGATTTATTTCTATTTTCAAAGTAAGAGATATAAATGATAGTAAAAAATTTATTTAAATTTTGTGCTTTGGTCAAACTTAAATAAATAAAACTCTTTGTTTACCTATTCGAGTCTTTAATGAAATAGTTTCCTTCTACTTCTATATATAGACCCAAAGTCCAAAAGAATTTTTTTTTTCACATTACAATACGATAAAATGAAATTGGTCGAGTTTAGTAAATTGTGAGAATGTGTATTATCTTAGAAGTCTTGTAGATTATAATCACAATCTCTATGTTTTTTTTTTCAACAATAAATAATATGTAAATGAAAAATATTTAGGATGTTATCCTTTTTAAAAAGTAGAAATCAAAGTTCACAAAATGAATTAAGGATGAAAATATAACAATGTACTCGAATAAAGTTTTTTTTTATTTTTATCAGCATGTACTCAAATAAAGTGATCCACTCATCTCAAATATATATATATTTTTTTGAAACCTCTTAATATCCTGCATAAATATTATAATCTTCAATTAAAAGATTTAAATTTTTCGTCATGGTCTTGTTAAGTAGACTTTCTAAATTTTGGTTAACTAAAATTAAATTTTATAATTACTGTTGAGAAGTAAATTTTTAGTTTAAATCAATTTTAATGATAGATGTAACAAGTCATAAATTTTTTTAAGATAGATTCTAACCGATAACTGTATATCATATAAAAAAATTGAATTTTAAATTTAGTTCAACTCTAAAAAATAAACTTGTAAAATAAGATTTAGGTGGACTAGAAAAATAAACTTGTAAAATAAGATTTGTTTTGGCTTGTATATTATAAATTCGAAACTTATCTTGTGGACGTGAGACTTTTACCAATTACGTATCTTATCATTCGATTACATTGATAAGGAATAAAGAGAAAAAAAAAATCCATAACTTACACACTCACTGATTTATCTAACAAGAGAGAGGATTATCAAATTAGAAGAAAAACTCTTGTATCATGATAAAAAAGAATTAATATCCACTAATTAAACACTAGAATTTTTTTCATTAATATCAATACGAAAATAAGGTATAATAGTTATGCATACTGATTCAAAAACTCCATTTCAGACTTAAAATTTGGAAAGACATTTTATGATAGATATAGTTGAGCATAAAATAGAAAGTGATTTATAGAATCTTTGAGTGTGGCATCTAATTATTATGTTAGGCTACATCTATTAAGCTATATATTAATACAAGATATAGCTTCTGATCCTACCCAAAAGCAAAACGAATCCCTGAGATCAGAAAATCCTCCAAAGCAAACTTAAACAACAAACTCTAACTTAATTTACTAAATCACCCAATTTCTTTATAACTTTCAACAATTAAACTAATACCAACATGTTTGGAAGTGGAAAACAAACGGGTAACAAAGTGATTCAGCGCTGAGGATTTGCGGAAAGCGACAAAGAAGTTACGATTTGGTTATGATTACGTGGTGGTATCATGATTTAATTAATGAAAAACATGTTACATTAATTGTTGTCGTAAAATCTATCGTCGTTAACACACATAATTTCATGGTATCACCGTGTGTGAATGTTGGAATTTCGTGTCCTAGATTTTGCACAACAACAATTAAAGCATTGATTCTCTATAGGCAGCAAGAAAAAGTCAACAAAATGATGAGGCTACTAACTTTTTCTGTCTCCTTGTTGCCTGTAAGCTGGAATTAAGTGTTGCATTGCCTCTTTTCTTCACAATTACTCATTTCTTTATTTAATTAATTAATTAATTAATTAATGAAACTTAATTATAAGGTCCCAAATGTGGCCGCAAAGCACGTTGTTAACACAAAAGTAAAGGGAAAAAAAGTTTCACTTTATTATGGAATCTTTTAGTTAATTAACAATAAACGATAGCAACAAATTCAATGCTCTTATTGATGGATAACACGAAGGATGAGGTTTTGCTTTAATTTAAATCAACACTAATTATTTGATTAGAACAAGAACTTTGCCTAATACTTTGTCACAACAAAGCCACTCACTCGTGGGTCTGTCTCATACCCCAAAAGCAAAAAGTTATTCCTATTCGATCCAACACTGCTTTTTTGTTTTTAATTATTATTGTCTCTTAAATATTCCAACACATTTAAGATATTCCAATTTGTCATGTGAAATGTTAGTTTTTAATTGGCGGCATTTACGTTGTACTAATTATACCAAACATGTTGTGAACCCCTTTTTCGGAAAAAGAAAAAATGCAAAGTAGAATAAATCTATTACAGCGCACTACGAGGAATAAATCCCTCAAATGTAAAGGTGTTAGGTTTTGAATCTAGGGCATTTTATACCTCCCCAAACTTTAAGAATAGGTCTACCAAAATTATACCTTTAATAGGTGCAGAAACATTTCTATGAAATCGCTAAGTTTTGATTAGAGTATTTAAACAAGGCTAATCAGTGTTCTAAATTTAAGAAATCGAAAGAGATTTTTTTTTTTAGATACTCATAATCTCTCTCTTTGCAGTTTTCCACAATTTCTAATAAAAAAAATCATTTTATTTCTTTAATAAATGGTTCTAGGACATGCAAGTGCTTTAAACAATGAGGCCATGCATGATGCATGGCCACTCAGCAAAAATCAACGTTCTTATATTTACTATATTTGCATTTGTTGTCTGTTATTTATAAATATTTTTCAAAATTTGTATGTTTGTGAATAATTAGAGTATTTGGTTTTCCATTACGATTTTAGCTAGAACATATTAATTGTTTTGGGCGTTTTTCTTCTACCTGTAGGAAGTATATTTTATTTTCTAACTAAAACTATTGGAAATTCTTGGCAAAAATAGAGCTTTTATATATAACGTTTTTGAATGGTTCAATAACATCTAAATAAGTGAGTTTATCTAATTTAATATTATAAGATTGACTTATAAAATAAAAATTAGATTTTATTTATATATTATAATTCGATAATTATTGATGTTGGATTTGTAGCATTCATATTAGATAAGAAAAATTATTAAAAGCCAAAAGCTAACAAATATCATGGTGGTTTCTATTAATCAAGAAAAAAAAACTGAGAAAAAAGAAACTAAGAATATGATATAAAAAAATGCTATTAAATTGTTAAAAAAAAAATCATCTAACATATCTATGGGACTTCATTTTATAATTATTGTCGTCGTTGCTGTATTCCTTCATTATCACGAAGACACACATTTCTGGATTTTTGTATTCTTGTTGTCTAGTTGCAATTGACTTGATTATTTTATTTCTTATGAGGAAATTAATTAAAATCCAATTAAAACTTTAAATTAAAATATTCATCACTGCCACTTGTGTGTCCTTTCAGTGATATACTACAATATCCCCAAATTCTTCGCAAAATCGAGATACGTAGATTGCATTCCTTGGTTACTGCAATGATTCATGTCTAAACTCGTTTTATTTTAATGAAATATGATATTTCCCCATAACAGAAGGTTAATCCCTTCTAAAAGTAAGAAAAAAAAAATCTTTATCGTGCTTTTAAAGTGTTGGATGTTTTAAAGTGATAGGTTGAGAAACTTTAACATCAATTAGTCATGAATAGTTTTATATCAAAGATTAAAATATTCAATCTAAAAAACTTAAGGATATATATATATATATATATATA
>Ga0214544_1004660_pt1 | contig 27352 bp, 30 predicted proteins | sample CNSS3metaG_FD_160074 | JGI IMG/M metagenome (GOLD analysis project Ga0214544, IMG submission 160074) | Root nodule microbial communities from cowpea collected in UCLA plant growth center, Los Angeles, California, USA - CNSS3 | ecosystem: Host-associated > Plants > Roots > Nodule | place: USA...
GTTTGAGGAGCGCGGCCGCCACATTCTCAAAGGCGTGCCCGACAAATGGCGTCTGTTCCGTGCGGTAACGACCTAGCACGTCTTCACCCGCCATGCGGTCAACGCACCGATGACCGCTTTTGGCCCTTCGCTTCCGTTAGGTCGTTGCGGCGAGATGTCCGGGGTGGGCGTAAAGCGGAAGCTCCCCACCGCTGGTCAAATCGGCGCTGTTGACCCCCAGCGGACGTTATGCGGGTACGGTTCCTTTTACTCCCCACGCAGTCGCCGCGTATGATCGAGGTCCATCACGTTCGCCATCAAGATAGGCCGCGCGAACTACGTCCCGTAGACGTTCCTTTTGCCCGGTATCGAGACTTGCCATGTACTGAGCACCAGGACCGTCTTTGCCCTCATAGGGTGTCCGATAATCGTCAAACGATGCGAAATCCATTCTAATCGTCAGCATCGTGTCACGCACGTCCAGGAGGCCGGCCGCTCGCCATGCTTCCGCCAATTCGCCGGGCCGTGTCATCGGCCTCGTATTGCTGCGCGCTCGCATGTGATTGCCGCTCGGATAAAGTGCCGCAGCCGAATCCATGAAGATGCGAGCGGCTACAAAGCCACCGCGAGCATCCCAAACGGCAGCCCCGACGGTCGCACCAGGACGAGCAACGCGACGCAACTCGGCAACAGCCTTGGAAGTACAGGGCCACCAGCTCCCCCCTTTTGCAGCATCTCGTGCCACGATAACAGTCCGGCCTAGCAGGACAAGTGGGGCGGCGCCCAACCCCGCTTTCCCAGCTCAATTGCTGAATTCAGACGGCTCTTCACTTAGCCAATGCGTTTGTTTGCCCCGGTAGCCGCAAATACGTGCCGCTCTCATGCAGCTCCAGCCAGCCGCGCTCCTGCGCCAACGCAACTGCGACGCTGAATTGTTCGCCCGTGCCGCCCTGTTTCAGGAAAGGCACATTGATCAGCTCGATGAAGACGCGTCCGTCCTGCACGGGTTGAATGCCGCTGGCGATCTCGACCAGCTTGCGGGCGGCGGTCTCAGGGTCGACTAGGGGCGAGCAGATGTGTATTTCATAGTGGCGAGAGATACATTGAGTCGCCGTAGGTGACCAACGAATGGGTGCCTTGGCTTCATTATGAGGCTACTTCGGCTCTTGCCTGCCATCCAATTCGCGAGCGGCCAAGCTAAGCTCCAACTCTCTGAGCTGTCCGACCAATTGTTCTACGATCTCGTCGTAGTCAGATGGTGTCAGTGAATGCACGCCGCGCAACGCCAGCTGTTTCTGAAGGATCGTGGCCATCATGGCTTTAACGCTCATGAACCCTCGTCTGAAAAGCTAATCGTCATAAAAAACAATTTGGAGGAGATGCCAAACACTCGTATGTACAATGACCGTAGAATTACGGGCACTAGCCCGATCATTGAGGGCGAATGAAAGGCATCGGGTGGCGCCTACTATGATTGAAGCGCGACTGAAGCCACAACGAAAGCCGAATCGCGCCTTGGAAGTAAAATTTGGTTCTGCGTTATAACTATAATGACTCCGACGCAAAAATAGAAAATAGGGTGTGAAAAACAAAAATAATGGGAGGAGTAGATGGATACTGTGAGTCGCTTGCGCGCGGTGGCATCGCTGTGCCGCCAGACTGCCGCGCATCATCCCGATAGAAGTTGGAAACTGCTCGCCGAAGCTGAGTATTGGGATCATCTAGCCAACGATGCGCTGCGCGATCATTTCAAACCGTGCACATCTGGCTTCTCTCTCCCAGCAATCGGGGATGATGCGGATACCACGCAATCGGCCGACAGTATGGCGGCATGAGAGCTTTCGGTACCAAAGTCCCCTCGACGGCCAGAGGCAGCTCTCATTCTTTGCGGAGCGTTCTGTTCTGGGCGAAGGACGTCTCGAATTTCCTCACGGGGTACGAGCGAGTCAGGGGCTGGAATAGCGGTACATCACGAAAAAGCTGAACTAAAGTTTCTTAGCAGGGGTTGCGTTCATGGATAGCGTAGAGCGGTGCTTCGCCGCAGTGACGGCAATCGGTTTTTTTGTGACCGTCGTCGGAATGATATTGTTGCAAACGATCTAAGTTCCAGCTCTGCGCGAATTGCAGGCCCGCTCGCGGCGGGAGGCCGGGGGCTTTGGGCTGCAGGTCTGCCGCGCTGCGCTTAAGATTGCTCGGGGGCTACTTCTTCAACAGCAGTCCCAACGTTCGCGCCATGCGCCTCACCGATCCGGCGTGGCGACCGAGTTCGGCGGCTATCCTCGATGCGCCAACTCCCTGCCGAGCCAGCGTGATCAATCGTCGGACCTCCTGCGCGGCCCACTGCTTCGGCTTCGGTGTTTTCATAATGCGGCGCTCGATCCGCACCAGTTAACCAGCGAGCGAAAATGCCGACACTTGGGAAATTTACGGCTGGGCTTCCTGCCTGCGGCCCGCCCTCGCCGTAGAACGGCAATTCCGATGCTTGTCGGCTATTGCCTGTAACCGGGCGGTTGCGCAAAACTCTTCTCGAGGAAGGCCGCTTGACACCGACCATTATCGATCGAACGCCGGGATTGCCCTGCGCTGCGACCTGCCAGACTCATTTTGGCAATTTTCGGAATCTGTATCGGCTGCTCGGCTACACCCCAAAGCGGAATTACGAATTTCTCGACGCCCGTCCTTTCTGGTCCGAGCTCAGGGCAAAGCTCATCGAACAGGCCGCGGCTGCGATCAAGGCGGCCGGCGGACGCGTCAGTTCAGGCGGCTGGAGTCATTGCCTGCGCGTGAGCGGGTCGGTCTGTGTTTCCGTTAGGGCTGCTCGTTGGTCCCCTGGCCAAAAGCCGACCCATGCACCGTACTGGAGCATCGAGCGCGAGGCGTGCCTCCCCGATGGCTGGATCGCAGCTATCCGCCTCGCCGAGCACAATCAGACGGTGCTCGACTACGTATTGTTGCCGACCGATGGCAAAGTGAAACGCACGATCCGCTTTTCGGAGGCAGCGCGAGCGCGCCGAGGAATTGCGCGCTTCAAGACGGCCAATGGCCTCGTTCAAGCCATCACGAGGCGATTGACAAAAGCTGATCCTACTACCCACACGCTCCGAACGCGGGGGCGCCGGCGACCGAAAGCGATGCAATCTAGAACTAGAAAGATTCACCGACGACGCTGATACCCGACAGACCGTTATTTTGAGACCTTGTGCTCACCCCCGGCGTGAGCTTTGATGCGCGCATTTAGGATGTGCTATTATGAGCGTTAAGGCGATTGTCGCGAAAATCCTAAGAGACGAACTCACGTCCCTGGGCATCCGGTCTCTGACGGTCCAGGAGTCTGAGAGGATCGCGGCTCACATCTTCGAGCGGATCATTGACCTTGAATTGGAGCTTGAAGCTCGTGACTTCGCCTCCATGAGCCGCGATCGCGACTAGCCTTCTCGTGCTTTCGCGAGGTGCTACTGCCAGCCTGGCAAGAGCCACGAGCAGCTTGGCAAGAATTGAGGCGACTTGAGCCGGCCCGACCCCTCGTTGGTCAGTCGGCATGGAGATCACGCCAGAGACCAAAGAACGGCGTTGCAGGGGCTGGCTGCTGCTGGTCTCGAGCCGTAGACGGGGCACGGGCAAGCTAAAAAACGGGCAAGTACTCCCGTTAACGTCGGCTATCGCTGTGCTATGCTGAGGGGCGACTACGAATGTGGTCGCAATCTCAGTTAACTCCCGTCGGCTCCCTAGCCGGCGGGGGTTTTTCTATGGGCCTTAAGGGCGACGAGAGATGCCAGTTCAGATTGCGACATTAACCTGGTTTTAATACCCGTTGTACAGGGGCGCCGGGTCATGTAGACACGGCCTGTGTCCGCGTCAGTTGCGTTTGAGAGTCATGATTACGTACAAGCAGTACCACATCCAGCGATTTGAGCACGGCAACGCGCGTTGGATTGCCCGCGTTAGCCGGGCAGATGGTCAGAACATCCGCACCATCTTACCGGCCGCTGAGCACCCGTACCTTGATACGAAGCCGACCGCCTCCGCCGAGGAAGCCGAGGAACTTGCCAAGGAGGGCATCGACTTTGGCGGTATGGTTTAGGCACTCCTTGAAGGTTTAAGCCTCTGCTATCGCAGCGAGATACCGCCACAACGCGCGAAGAAATGTCGCATCAGCATCCATTCGCTATCCGCAGCCCGGAGCAGTGAGAGCCCCTCGCTTCCGGCGGGCACCAGGCTTGTGTAGGAAGCATGTTAGCTTACAGCAGCAATCCCCTCTTCCCGAGCCACGCCAGAGCCGTCGAGCAAGCGGCCGAAAGCAACGCGGTCCAAAACCAGGAACGCCCACGGGCAGCGCTGACTGAGCGCAGGTACAGAAAGGCTCCGAGGACCTTTCCATAATTTTCTCGGAATTCTCCATTAAGTTTGGCTACTTCCGGCAGATCGGATCGAACTTTGCATTCGTTGGCCATAGGGCTGGGGCTCCATGTCTGGGCTGGACCAGCACTTTATGAACCACTGTTTTGCCCGACGACGCAAGCTCTATTTCGGATTTTCAATAGGCGCTGGGAGGACAAAAGGTCCGCGACTTCAATTGGAACAGGTCGCCCTGTGCCCGACAAATCGGCCGTGGAGCCGCTACCGACTTGGCGCAGCCTTGTCGCTGATCGTGGTATTTGACGGGCTTACCGCGGATAACCCTTTCAAACCCATCTCCAGCATCAATCGCGATACCGTGCAGCGGGCAACATCGAAGCCTTCGCGCTTAAACTGTCGTCAGACCTTCCGTACGCCGTAGGCCGAGGTTCTCGTCGAACACGCGCCGAACCTCGATCTTCAAGGCAGCATCCTGCCTGGCGCGCGCCGACAGCTTGGCCGGATCGCGCCGCTTGGCGACATGGGCGTGGTAGGTCGAGGGGGCGATCGGCAAGACCTTGCAGATCGGCTCGACCCCATGCGCCCCACGATGATCGTCGATGAAGGCGATCATGGCTTGGACCGGCGGTCGAGTTCCGCCGTCGCAAAATAGGCGCTTGCCTTGCGCAGGATCTCGTTGGCTTGCCGAAGCTCCCGGTTCTCCCGCTCGAGCGCCTTCAGCTTCTCCGCCATGTCGGTCGGAACACCAGCCCGCTGCCCGCTGTCGATCTGGCCTTCTTGACCCAGTCATGCAACGTCTGCGGCGTGCAGCCGATCTTGGCCGCGATCGAGGTCACTGTCGCCCAGCGCGAGGGATGCTCGCTGGCGTGATCCAGAACCATCCGAACCGCTCGGGCCCGGACCTCGGGTGAAAACTAGTTCGTCGTCTTGCTCATCATGGCTCCACCTTCTCAATAGTTGGAGCCTCCGGCAATCCCGGGGCGGTTCACTTTGACGCCGTTTTCCCTTCTCCTTACTTTGCACAGCTAGTGTCGATCACAATCATCCTCCGTTCCCCCGTTTCCGGGATGCGACATTGGTTGACGCTGAGGATCATCGGGCGAAGCTGTTAACATCAGCGCAATAAAGGTATGTAGATTAGACCCATTGAACATATAGGCGGCGATGCCGGCCGCCCGCGCCGCAGCAAGGTCGCTCTGCTTGTCCCCGACCATGAAGCTTGAATCGAGATCCACTGGGTACCGCTTGAGCAGGGCTGTGATCATTCCCGGCTGCGGCTTACGACAGTTGCACAGGATCCGGTACCGCTCAATTGAGCCCTCGGGATGATGAGGGCAGAACTCAAACGCGTCGATATGCGCACCTAAGATCGCAAGTTCACGCGACATCCACTCGTGCAAATGGCGAACTGCCGCTCCTCATAAAAGCCCCTCGCAACTCCTGATTGGTTTGTCACGACAAACGCCAAATACCCGGCGTCATTGACCGCTTTTACGGCCTATTGGGCTCCTTTCACCCATCGGATCTTATCGGGATCAAAAGCATAGCCATCATCCTCATTAGGGACGCCATCACGATCAAAGAAAACTGCCGGACGCGTCGAATCTTACGGGCCCAAGTTGCATCGAGAACAGCCAATCTTCCGACAATCTCTGCTCAAATGTCGCACGATTAGGCAGGATCGTGCTCTGTCAGCGTGCCTTGCGTCTTTCTCTGTGCTCCACATGCATCGTTTGACTTCACGTACATGCTGCAGAACGCGTTGAGCTGGCGGATTGATCCCATTGTTGCGACCGCCATCGACGCGCGCCTTGCGTCCTATGGCATCTTTCGGTTCTCGGGTCCCTGCGGCCAGTTGGTCCGGCGCCCCGGGACATTTCCAACCGGGGCGCTTTGGGGGTCGGCGGGGGCCCTGCGGTCCTGCATCTCCCTTCCGCTCAGGATCGCTGCTACGAGTACAAGCGGTAACCAATACAGTCACCGCCATCCTTTTCTTGCATATGGAGGGCCGCACAGGATCCGAAGATGCGCATTGACCCATCGACCGATCACGTTCAAATACCTAAAGCGGCATGGACGCTCCGTCGCACCAGCTGGCTCTGTCCAGCTTCCAGCCCAATTCCGATGCCGCACAAGCCTTTTTCGGGGTGGCCGCACGTGTTAAGGAGAACCGGCGGGCCTCTGACCCTAAGCACGCAGTTTTAAAAGAATGAACTCGCCCCTTTTAGACACGATCAGTGCTTGGTTTCAAAATCTCGGCGATCTCACACCGAGTTCGGTAATGGCGGTCTGCTTCATATTTTTGATAATGGCTTTTATCGTGGTTCCCCGCACGCCTTTCATTTGCGCCGCCGGTGCCGCCTTTGGCTGGAAAGTCGCGGCAATCATCTTGTTGAGCGGTACCGTCGGAGCTATCCTCGCTTTCCTCACTTCCCGCTACGTCGCGTCGAGCTGGTTTCGAAAAAGGCTCGAAAACAAGCCTAACTTCGGCGTCATTGCACAAGCAGTAGACGAGGAAGGCTGGCGCATCATCGCGCTGATGCGTCTGGGCGTGCCCCTTCCCGGAGCAGTTCAAAACTACCTGTTCGGTCTGACGAGGATTGACATCTCAACGTACTCGATCTCGACTTTTATTTTCACTGCGCCGCAAGTGTTCCTGTATTCGTTTCTGGGCGCGACCGGCCGAGCCTCGCTTCTGAACGAAAATCTAGGCATCTCGCTGATCACAATGGCGCTGATCATCGCGATTGTTGCCCTTATAGGATGGCGGGTAAGAGTCCTACTGTCGCGGCGAGCGCCACTAGCATAGACGCGCGAGCTCGCTCACCTCAAATTCAACGGCCGTCGAGCGCGCAGCGACGGCGCCATTGCCAAAGGCTTCTCATGCTCGATCCCAGCGGCACGGGTCTGAACGGCGGGTCTTGGATTTCGCCGCGTATCGCAAGGTGAACCTGGCAGGAACTCTCAACTTAGCCCGTGGGGCGGGTTAGCGAAGACTTAGATTGTGGTGTGATGCAATGTGATCGCCGAAGAACGACGCAATCAAACACGAAGTGGCTACTTCGTGCCGATAGCCGCCCATGACATCTGGTTGACCCATTCGATCCGCACGTTTTTCAGCCCGGCCGATTCCATCAAGTCCTGAACCCTTTCGCGACGCCAGTAATGCGCGATGCGCGGCAGCATCTGGTCGAACACAATCGATCGAACGTGGCGGAACGAGAACGTCCGCAGCTGTTCAAAATACGCCAGCCGCCCAACCCGGAGGCGAAGCAACACCCACAATACCACGCTCGGATAGAGCGATAGATGGTGCACGAGAGTGATCGGCAGACGCGAGAACAGCGCCATGCGCAACGGATCGGCGAAGCGGACGATCCACTCGTTGTTCTCGTATCCGTAGACCCAGATCAAGACACGCCCGCCGGGCTTCGCCGCCTTCACCATCTGCCGCAGCGCAAGCTCCGGATTCTCGAGGTGATGAATGACGCCGATCGAGAACGCAAGGTCAAAACGATCTTCGAAGCCAATGTCGAACGCACTCCGCTTCAACACGGTGGCATTCGGATACTGCGCAAGGTTGTGCCGCGCAACCTCGAGCGAGCTATCATCTATGTCGATCGCGGTAGCCTCGCGCACGCCGTATTTCAGCGGCCACAGCGAATTGCGCCCGGTGCCACAGCCGACGTCGAGCACACTTAATCCCTCCCAGTCGTCCGGCCCGAGGAATGGCGTCCATTTGCGGAATTGCGTTTCGTAGTCGGCCCGGATCTCGTTGTAACGGCTCCATTCGTACCCGAAACGCTCGGACGAGCCGGCCGGCCTATCCATGTTCTCCCTCATCAGAATCTTCCAGTTGGAGCGACGTGTGCCTTGAGCCGCGCGAGGCCATCCCTAAGCGCAAGTGGCAGCGCCCTGACGACGCGCTTGCGCAGGCGGAACCAAGACGGCGACACATCGGCGATCGCCACACCATCCGGTACGCGTGTGGCGCGGATCACCGGATCCAGCGCAACTTGATGTTCGCGACGGACATAGAGGACAAGGTTGTAGCGATACCAGAACGAGATGCGCTGATCACTCCTGATCCTTGGCCGGACAAAGTCGTAGGCATCAAAGCCGTGCCGAGCCAGTTGCCCCCGCCAGAATTCTAGCGGCTGTTCGTTGACATGATATTCGCCGCCCTGCCCGGGCACCGCCGCGGAGAAAAGCAAATACTTCTCCGCGTGCGCCACCAGATTCTGCACGAACTGATCAGCGAATTGCAATTCGATGTGTTCAGCGACTTCCAGCGATTGAACCAGATCAAAGCGGCGGGATAAATTAAGCGGACGCGACAGGTCCGCGGGCGTGAACAGCTCGCGCGGAATCTCCAAGACGCTCTGATTGACGTAGTCTCCATCGACGCCCCTGATATCGTTAATGCCGGACGCGCGCCAGACGCTCAGCCAGCTCCCGCCAGCGCAGCCGACGTCTGCCACGCTTGCAATCGGCAAGGCGCGCAATAGCAGCGGGATGATTTCGGAGGCGGCGTAACGAGACGAGAGGGAAGCGTAGTCCATGAACTTCTCGTCGTACTGGCGCTGAGTGGCTTTCTCCGTCATTTCCCGACCACCTTCAGATAGGCGACATCGTGCATCGGGCCCCTCAACACTCGAGTCCGCGCGACGTCGGCCGCAAGAGACACGGTCGCCACCAGATGCTCAAGTTTTCGCGGAAATCGGCCCCTATCCATCCGAAAGAACATCTCCTTGGCGCGGTCGCGCGGACTAATCGGCAGGATGGCATCGATAATGTGAAACGCACCTCCCCGCCGCACCACACGCAGCGCCTCCAGAACCATCGACTTGAGCTGCTCTTCGTCGAGATGATGCGTGGTCGCGATCGACATCACCTGATCGAACGAAGCGTCAGGAAAAGAGAGCTTCGTCGCATCCATCGCAATGAAATCGCCGCCGGAGCCAATGCGCTTTGCAGACGCGATGTAATCGGGATTGACGTCGATACCGACATAGCGCCCAGGAATGAGCCTGCTTGTCGCGCCTGTCCCGCAACCGAGGTCAAGCACGAGACTTCCCTCGCCCAAGGGCACTTCCTCAGTCAGCAACTGCGTATAACGCCGCACAGTTGGTTGTCCGACGATCTGGTTGAGATCGTACACAACGGGCAGTTCTAAAAGGCGCTCCAGCACTTTCCGCAACATCTGGTTCTATTCCGTCGCTGCACGACGATGAAAGGCCTGGAGGCAGAGCCAGACCCACAGCGCGATGGCATCGTTCGAACGCCTGTTGCGGTGTTGTTGCCACATTTTGTCGACCTCGGCGAGGTCTATGCCGGCGATCGCCTCCAGCGGAATGCGCTCGGGAATCTCCCGGAGCCACGCAGCGAGCGGGATACCAAACCCCTTCTTGGGTCGGGATACGAGATCGGTCGGCACTTTTCGCATCAGCACTTTCTTCAACAGGTATTTCCCTGTGCCATTGCGATATTTGAACGCGGTGGGCAGCCGCGAGCTGAAATAGACGAGATCGTTGTCGAGGAAGATCGCGCGGGCTTCTAGCGAATTCATCATCGCAGCCCGGTCGACCTTGGTCAAAATGCCGTCCTGGAGGTAGAACTGCGTATAAAATTCCAGCGTCTTGTCGACGAGACCGAGTCTCGGGGACCCATTCCACAGAGCCAGCGCTTCCTCATAAAGTTCCTCAGTGTGGATTCTCTCGTCGAACAGTTGCTCGATCCTGACCGACGCCAGCGGAGCGAGCCAAGTCGGATTCCACAACTCCGGACCATAGGACAGCCCGGCGAGTGTGCGCTTGAGCTTGAACTCTAGGCTCATGTTACGCGTCGACACAGGCAACCTCCCGACGAAGCTGCGAATGATGCCATGCAACACGTTGGGTACACCGCTTTTGTAGATAGACGCGGTGCGCAGTGCATGGAAAGGATCGTAACCGGCAAAAAGTTCGTCGGCGCCGTCACCCGACAGCGCTACCGTCACTTTGCGTCGTGCGAACTCGCACAAGAGATAAGTCGGCAGCAGCGAGGAATCTCCAAGCGGTTCGCCGACCTTGTCCAGCAGCGTCGGGATGAGATTGCGGGCCTGCGCCAAGTCGAGCTTCTGCTCGTTATGAAGAGACTGGAAAATTTTCGCCACCCGGCTGGCATACACAGACTCGTCGAAGGAGCGCTCATTAAAGCCAATCGTGAAGGTCTCGAGTCGCCCCTTGCCGACGATGTCGGTTGCTGCGGCCAGCACCGTGCTCGAATCGACGCCGCCGCTCAGGAAGACGCCAATGGGCACGTCACTGATCAGTCGGCGGCGCACCGACTGCGTGACGAGGTGATCGAGTTCATCGACGAGATCATCCTCCTTCCGCGAGAACATCGCCTCGTCGGGCACGAGCGAGAACTGCCAATATCGATGCGTAGTGACGGTATCTGAGCGAAGATCGAAACGTAGCCAAGAGCCGCCGGGCAGCTTCGCGGCGTGACGATATGGCGTCCGTGGCGCCGGGAAAAAGCCGTAGGCGAACAGCTTTTGTAACGAACGAACGTCGAGCGAGGCGTCGAAGCCACGATGAGCCGCAAGCGAACGCAGTTCGCTCGAGAATGCAAAGAAACCTTTCCCGCTGGAGTAAAACAGCGGCTTCTCGCCGAAACGGTCTCGAGCCAGGAAGAGCTGAGCTTTCTCGCTGTCCCACACCGCGAACGCGAACATGCCGTTCAGACGAAGCGGCAGGTCCTCGCCCCATTCCTCGTAGCCATGTACGAGAACTTCGGTGTCAGAGTGATCGGACGCGAAACGATGGCCGCGTCGCTCTAACTCGGCGCGAAGCTCGACGTGATTGTAGATCTCGCCGTTGAAGATAACCGCGATCGACGTGGTCTCGTTCCACATCGGCTGAGTGCCACCACGGATATCGAGGATGGCGAGACGCCGGTGTCCGAGAAACAGGCGATGTGCCTTGTCGGCATGATAGCCGAATCCGTCCGGACCACGATGAGCGAGCGCATCCGTCATCGTACGGATGTCGCTATAGTCCCCTGCGCCGCAGAATCCGGCTATGCCGCACATCCTGTTAGATATCCTCTTGGACGGTGCTGCCCGGATCGGCCTGAAAATTGATCAACTCGCGGACGAGATAGGCACGGGCTCCTTGCGATTCGTAATAGGTGCGCACCAACATCTCTGCGACGAGGCCGAGCAGAATGCTGATCACGCCCACCAAGAACAACAGGGCGGCCAGCAACGGCAGGGGAGTCTGGATCAACGAGATATGGGCGAAGAGGCGCAGCAAGATGGAAAGCGCGATTGTCGCGAAGGCGGCGATGATCGAGATCAGCCCGAAACCACCAAACAGATAGATCGGCTTGGCGAAATAGCGCCGCAGAAACATCACGACAAGAAGGTCAAGCACGACCTTGAAGATGCGCTCCATGCCGTAATTCGAGGCGCCGAACTGCCTCGCATGGTGGGTGACGGGGAGTTCGGTGATGCGTGCGCCCTGCCATTCCGCATAGATCGGAATGAAGCGGTGCATCTCGCCGTAGAGACGAATACCGCTCACCACGCTGCGGCGATAGACTTTCAGCGTGCAGCCATAATCATGCAGCTTCACGCCCGACACGCGCGAGATGAAGCGGTTGGCGATCCGGCTGACCCAGTTGCGCTTCAGCTCGGAATCCTTGCGCTCCCTGCGCCAGCCGGAGACGACGTCATAGCCTTCCTCTAGCTTTGCCAGCAGACGTGGGATGTCGGCAGGATCGTTCTGGAGGTCGGCGTCGATCATCACAACGATATCATTTGTCGCGTGGTCAATACCTGCCATCAGCGCAGCGGTCTGGCCGTAATTCCTGCGGAAGTCGACGACCTTAACCTCGCGGTTCGCTCGGGACAGCGAACGCAGAAGCGCGAGGGAACCATCCTGGCTGCCGTCATTGACGAGCAGGATCTCGAAACGGTTCGGCAGCTCGCGCAGAACGGCGATTAGCTTTTCCACCAAAATGGAAAGCGACCGCTCCTCGTTGTAGACGGGTACAACAACGGAAATTCCCGAGAGAGTTCCATCCATCATGGCGTGTCGTACTCAAGGAGTTCTGCTCCGCCGCGGCAAGACGGCGCATCGATGTCCTCAACGGAAATACTCGTCAAGACCGCTACCTCCGAGATACGCGCGCCTAAGCATCAAGTAATACCACGGGGTCTCTGTTTTGGAGAAAGAACCCTCGATCGGTTTATAATGCTGACCGAGGGCATTCTCGAGGGTGCGGGCATGGGCGATGAACCCAGCGGTCGAATTCCACGGCCTCTTCCATTCCGTCACAGCAATAATGAGCATCAGGCAGGAGACGACCGCGAGCGCCTCGCGCGTCGCGGTCTTGCGCTTCGCCAGGACCCAGAGCCAAGCTGCATATATCAAGCCAGCGAACACAGGCAGCTGAAATAGTCCGATGTAGCGCGGATAGAGTTCCGACCAGAGATAGATCACCCGGAATACATGGTCGTTCCGCGAAACTACGTAGCAGAGAAGCACCAGCACGAACGATCCGAGCAGGATGAGGACGGCATCCGCCACAGGAAGAGGCACGCGCTCGAAGCAATTCGCTCTAAAGCGGTTTACGACCGATCCGAGCGAGATGCTTGCAGCGCGCAGCTTCGGCACCGCAAAGATCAGAAGCGCAAGCCCGATGGGCACGCCGAGAACGATGACTATCTGCACCGCAGAAAGTCCCATGATCGACAGCATGCGCTCGCGCATCGCGGTGAGTACGAGCGTGAGTAAGATCGGGACCATGCAAGCCGGGCGCAGGAGTTCCTTGGGTCGCGCGACGAGATCGCAGGCTATCATCACGGCTAGCAGGATCGGCGCTTCACTCTGGTGCACGAAGCTCACGGCGATTGGCGCCCAATAGGCCAGTCCGCCGCGTCCGGACCAACGCAACGCAAATGCAGCGAAGGCGATCATGGCACTTAGGCAACGGGGAAAAACGGAGAATGGCGAGTACGCCCCCGTCGGGTTCAACCAAGCATGGAGACTGAGCCAGAAGGTATGATGTAGGGTGACCAGTGGCGCGGGTGGTGTCGGTGTCGACTGGTACAGTGACCAGGATAGGCTGGGCGGCGGGATCGTGACATAGAACAGCGCTGCAAGCGCAATGGCGCCAAACAATGGAATCACCAACGGACCTCTTGCCGCCCAGAACACGATGAGCAGGCACAGGATGCCGAGAATCGCGCCCGACAGGGCCATGCCCCACCACATTGCCAGGAAGAGAAACTCGGGAAAATCTCTCTCGGGAGCAGTCATGCCAAGCGACTGCTGCACCTTCCCAGTGAAATACATCGAGAGCGAGGTGAATGGATAATTGTTGCAATAGGCCGCGCGCATTTTCGCGCGATAAATGAAGTGTTCGCCCGCCCTAACCGCGGTAAGGTGTTCGACGAGCTTGTCTTGCTGATCATGCGAGACTTGCCCGGCCTGCTCGACCCCGCACAAGAAAAGATACAAGAGATCCTTGTCAATGCCGATGTTGGTCGCGGCCATGCGCGCGTTGATGCCGGACCAGACCACGAAGGACAACAACACCGCGATGAGAGAGACAAGCGTGAAGCGTCGCGATGAAATCACAACATCTGCAATCATTGTCCGCGCGGCCCCCTCTCGCCGTAGTTGCGTGCGGGACGATATCGACACTCGTCCGCACATTCAACCGCGATTCTTTTCGGCGCAAACAACGCTCGAGAGCCGATGCAGAGCCGCGCGTCAGCGCTGCACGACCGGCGGGAGACCCGACATAGCGGTCTAACTAGGATAGAAGCGATCGCACCTCAATAGCGTCGGTAGTAATAATTCTCTGGCCGGTTCTGGAATTGGCGCGGAACCGTCCCGTTCGGGTAGCAGCGGCCGTCGCGAATGTCGAGGTCGGCGCCGTGACCACAAGGCACCGGTCGTCTCCGCACCCCGTAGGAACGGTACGGAGTTTCATCGTAGTATTCCGGCCCGTCGTATCGCGGGCGATAGTATCGCTGGCGCGCCTCCTGCTCTTGAGGAGGCAGGTAACCGTTCGGATAACAATAGCCGTCTCGCGCACTCAAGTCCCAGCCATGCCCGCAAGGGGGCGGACGCCTCGGCACGCCATATTGTACCTCGACGGCCAGGTTGGGACTTTCGGCCAGCAGAGCTGGAGCTCCATGGAGAGTAAGGAGTGTCGCAATCGTGGTCATCAGCATCTTATTCTCTCCTGCGCAGCCGAGCATCGCCGGTTGGCGGCTGAATGCACCATGAACGCCGACACAATGGGCGAATTGTCGCGCCCGGTGTGACGCCGCCGCTAAATCGGCCGCTCTTTCGTTAGACACCCGAAGAAGTCAGATTGCCGAATTGCCGTAATGATCGAATGCAACTTAGGGTCGTTAACATGGGCTGATGTTGTCGCAGCCTCGAGCGCGTCGACAATGATGTCCGCAAGCTCCGCCCTCGCGCTCTCGCTTCGTGGTTCGCGAACGTCCAGGAGAGGTGCGATGTTGTCAACAACCCAAGCCAAGACATCGGGATCTCTCATCCCGCCGCCACGCGCGAGCCGGTCCGCTACGGCTCCCGCCTCCTGAAGAAGCAGCTGCGCACGCACCGCTTCAGCCAGTTCGACAGAACCGATACAGCGGGATGCTGTTTGCGGAAAGGACGAAACGTCCGGTCGCAGCCGCACCATGTCCAGAAAGCCGGCAAGTTCGACGGCCAGCGGGCCGAACTTGCCATCCGATTCGAAGCTCGCTTGCTGAACACCGTCGAGGATGATCGAGCCGGGCTCAATGGTGAAGTCGAGCTCCGCATAGCCGCCATCGCGAAACTCGAGCCGCATCCACCGCCGGCGTCCGGGAGCTCTGCGTCCGAACCGCAGGGTTCCGCGAGCACAGCTCATTGCGACTTCCACTTCGACTGCGCCTCGCGCCAGCGGCTTCACCTTGTCGGCTTGCAGCTTGCCGCAATCATCGACAAGTTGCAGCATCGACCACAGATGCGGCATGATCTCGTCAACTTTGTGCGTCGTGAGGTTGGCTGTTTTGTCGACGCCATGCCGGATCTCCTGCTCGGGATCCAGCCACTCCAGTTCGACGGCGGCCAAGGGGCGCCCGGTCGAGAGAGCAAGGAAATGGTGCAGGAACGGCGCCGTAAGCAGATGCAGCCCGATGAAAAGCGGAACGTTGCGGATGGCTGCGAGCTCTACCAAGCCTCTTGCGGTCCCTGCGCTTAGTGCGAGCGGCTTCTCGACCAGCGTCGGCACGGATGCACGAAGCAGGGCGCCGGCGGTCTCCGCATGATCGCTGGCGCGCGTCACGACGATCGCGGCATCAAGGCGCAGGGCCAACGCTGCCTCCAGGCTTTCGACCAGCGTGAATCGATCGCGTGCTCCTGGAAGGTTGCCGACAAAGGCGTCTACGGCCTCCCTCTCGTGGCGTGAGACCCACAGCACGCGCCCGACGCGGTCCGACAGCTGTGCAAGGATGGAGCCGTGCGTCCGCCCCCACCTTCCACCCCCGATCAAGGCTACCGTGAGTCCGCCCATGTCACTCCTCTGGTACCCGTCTGGAGCGAGCTGACCGCTTTCGCGGTCACACCGCGCGGCAATAGTCGTGGATCTGGCCGAGCGTGAAGTCGTGCATCGAGGATGCCGGCCGCGCCAAATCCGCTTTGTACCAATCGGCAGTGAGCTTCAGCGCCTCGTCGAATCCGAGCCGAGGTCGCCAGCCGAGGGTCATACGCGCCTTTGACGAATCGAGCTTCAGGAACGTCGCCTCGTGCAATTCGTCACCGCCCACATGCAGCCACCGGGCGCCGTTGCCCCAGATCGCCGCGAGCGTATCCACAAGGTGCATCACCGGCTGCTCACTTTCCGGTCCGGGGCCGAAGTTCCAGCCCTGTGCAACGGCCGTGCCCTTGTTCGCAAGGGCTTCCGCCAGGAGCAGATAGCCCGAGAGCGGCTCAAGCACGTGCTGCCACGGACGAATGGCCCGCGGACGCCGTATCTCGAGAGAACGTCGAGCCGCAAAGGCACGGACCGCATCCGGGACCAGGCGGTCCTTGGCCCAATCGCCGCCCCCGATGACATTGCCGGCGCGGCCCGAGGCTGCGGGTGGCTCGGCGAAGCTGCGATTGTAGGAAGTCAGTAGCAGCTCGGCACAACCCTTGCTGGTGCTATAGGGGTCGTGCCCCCCCATCGCCTCGTCTTCGCGATAACCCCATACCCATTCCCGATTCTCGTAGCACTTGTCGCTGGTGACGACGACGAGCGAACGGACGCCATCACCCGATCGTTCCGCCTTTGCCTTGAGATTGTGCTGGCGCACCGCCTCCAGCACATTCAGCGTCCCCATCACGTTGGTTGCAACGGTGCCGACCGGATCAACATAGGATTCCCGAAGGACCGATTGTGCCGCCAGGTGAAACACGACGTCGGGCCTGCTCCTCGCGAGCAGATGGGAGAACGCTTGGATGTCCCTGACATCGCCCCTTGTATCGTCTACGATGGCCCCGACCTCGGCTCGCTCGAATAAGGAGGGCGAACTCGGCGGTGCCAGAGCGAAGCCGAAAACGCGCGCACTCATGGTGGACAGCCACAGGCTTAGCCAGGAGCCCTTGAAACCGGTGTGACCGGTCACGAGGACACGCCGCTCCCGCCAGAAGTCCGGGTTTACGTCCACACGCGCCACGGCGGATTGTGCCCCTTCCAAAGCCCTTCGAGCAGGTTGCGCTCTCGTAACGTGTCCATGGATTGCCAGAATCCTTCGTGGCGAAATACGCGAAGCTCTCCGCTCGTGGCCAATCGCTCGAGCGGCTGGCGCTCCCAAATCGTGGAATCGCCGGCGATCAACCCCGCGATTTGCGGACTGAGCACGAAGAATCCGCCATTGATCCATCCACCGTCACCAAGCGGCTTCTCGGTAAATCCCTTCACGACGGTGTCCTCCAATTGGAGGCTGCCAAACCTCCCCGGCGGACGAATGCCGGTAACCGTCGCAAGCTTGCCGTGCGAGCGATGAAACGCAATCAATTTTGCGATGTCGATGTCGGCGACGCCGTCGCCGTAAGTCAGGCAGAACGCCTCGTCATCGCGAACATAAGACAGCGCCCGTTTGATACGACCGCCCGTCTCGGTTTCCGCTCCGGTGTCGACCAGCGTCACGCGCCATGGCTCCGATCGGCTGGCGTGAAAGTCGATCTGATTGTTCTTGAGATCGATCGTGACGTCCGAGGTGTGCAGCAGGTAATGCGAAAAGTACTCCTTGATGAGGTATCCCTTGTACCCAAGGCAGACCACGAAGTCGTTGATGCCGAATGACGAGTAGATCTTCATGATATGCCAGAGAATGGGATGGCCGCCGATTTCCACCATCGGCTTCGGTCGCACGGACGTCTCCTCGCTGAGGCGACTGCCGAGTCCTCCGGCCAGGATCATCGCTTTCATGACACCATTCCTAACAGAGGAGGCCCCGCGCAGACCGGCTTGATCTCCGGCGCAGCGCTCAATCCGGGAATATGCGGACCTCGGGCAACGGCATGACCAATTTCGACTTCAGTCCCCTCGCCCGCAATTGCTCGGCGATCGGCTGACCGTAGTGCCAGGCCAGCAGTACCACATAGTCCGGCTGCTCTCGGATAAGGCGCTCGTTGTCGACGATCGGGATTTGCTTACCGGGCAAATGCAGGCCGAGCTTGAGCGAAGTGGGCTGCTCGCAGATGTAAGGCATCAGCATGCGATCGATACCCACGTAGTTCAGCAGCGTGCTGCAGCGGCCAGGGCACGAATTGCCAACGAAGCTGAGCCCCTTCTTCTTGCAGTCGAGCGCAAGCTCGAGCAGATCCAGCTTGACCTTCTCGGCGCGCGCGCGAAAGGCCTCGTAGCATTCCGGCCGCGAGAGGCCGAAATCATCCTCGGCCTTCAAAAGCTCGGCGATGGCAGGCTTGATGGGGCGTCCGCGCCCTTTCGCCACGTAGACGCGGATGTTGCCGCCATAGCGACTGACCCGACGGGCATCGACGCAGGTGAAATCGAAAAATTCGAACAGCTTCACAATCGATTTCAGCGAGTAGGTGCGCAGATGCTCGTGGTAGATCGTGTCGAACTGGCCGCCCTCGATGACGTCGAGTAGATAGTGGTTTTCAAGAATGAAGACGCCATCGGGCGCAAGCAGCCGTTCCAGGCCGCGAATGAAGCCACCGAGCTGCGCCACATGCGCGAAGACATTGGTCGCGGTCGCCACTTTGGCTTGGCCGTGCGTTTCCACGACCTTGCGCGCGGTTTCCTCGTCGAAGAAGGCCTGCAGCGTGTCGACGCCCTGCTCCCGCGCGATGCGCGCTATGTTGGTCGGCTCGATGCCGAGAACCCGCATGCCGCGCCGCTTGAAACCGGATAGCAGAGTCCCGTCGTTGGATCCGATGTCAACGACGAGCTGGTCCGGCTTGAGCCCGAGGTCGGCAACCGCATCCTGAACGAACGCATCCTGATAGACCGCAAGCTCTTTAGTGATGCCAGAGCGGTAGGGGTACTCGGGATGAAATACGACTTCCGGCGGAACGACGTAGTCGATCTGCGACAGCGAACAATCCCGGCACCAGACTTGGCGCAGCGGATAGCTGGTCTCGGGGCCGTCGAGCTGCGCCTTCGAGGGAAGAGAATCGCACAGAGGCTGATGACCGAGGTCGATCACGAGCTCGAGCCGTTCGGAGCCGCAAACCTGGCAGCGCGTCAGCTTTCCGGTCGGGATGTCATGATGTGAAGCGTTGGGCATTCGGAACTTTAGACGCGACATCGGATTACTGCAAATTTCCGGAAGACGGCAGCCGCAAGTACTGGGCTAACATCGCGCGGGCCGGGCGACCCTTACTGGAAACCGCCCCATGAATCAAGCATATGCCCTTCGCTTAATTGGATAATTTGCCCCGGGGAGTCCGGACGGCTTTGCGCGATGCGTAGCATCTGGTACTAGCATTTCCTGCCGAAATCGCCCCTCGAACGAAGCTCTTCAGACGCGAACCGGACAAAGCAAGCAATGCGCAGGACGCCTGCCGAAAGCGACCGCAAGCTCATCTCCATCCTGATTCCCGTCTTCAACGAGGAAGGGAACATCCGCAGGGCCTATGAAGCCGTTCGCGATGTCTTCGAGCAGTTGAAGGATCGCTACACGTTCGAGATCATCTTCACCGACAATCACAGCACCGACGCATCGATCGCGATCATCTCCGAATTGGCCGCGGTGGACCCGCGCGTTCGCGCAGTCCGCTTTGCCAGGAACTTCGGTTTCCAGAGATCCGTGCTTACGGCCTACCGCCTGGCTTCCGGAGACGCCGCCATCCAGATCGACTGTGATCTCCAGGATCCGCCCTCGGTATTTCCCCGATTCCTGGAGCTGTGGGAGCAGGGTCACGACGTCGTCGTAGGCATCAGGCGCTTTCGGCAAGAGAGCAAGCTGCTGCAATGGGCACGTCGATTCTACTACCGGCTGCTCAAACGTTTGTCCGACGACAACCTGATGCTCGACAGCGGCGATTTCCGGCTGATCGACCGCTCCGTGTTGGATCAACTGCATCTGATCAACGACGTCGCGCCCTATACGCGCGGCCTGACCTCGCTGCTCGCCACCAAGCAGGTCGGCGTCGCCTACGACCGGCAAGCCCGGCAGGCGGGCGTCAGCAAATTCCCACTCGGGAAGCTGATGGCGCTCGCGGTCGACGGGCTGATCACCCATTCGATTTTCCCGCTTCGTCTTGCGGCCTTTGTCGGACTGGGAATCTCGTTGCTGACCTGTCTTGCCAGCTTCTTCTACATCTTCTCTCGGCTGCTCTTCGGCATCAACTGGCCGGCGGGATTTGCCACGACGACCGTGCTGCTGCTGTTCGGCATCAGCCTAAACGCCATCTTTCTCGGCATCATCGGCGAATATGTCGGGCGCATTTATAATCAGGTGCGGTCGCGGCCGACGACGGTGATCGAGTACAGCGTCAACGTGCCGGGCTTATCCCTCGGCCGCCTGTCGCAAAAAACCAGATCTTCCGCTGACACCAGCGACCCGGATGACATACTCCCTCGCCGGAGCGAGACAAGGCAAGCACGATGACAGAGTTCGACCAATATCGCGAGGGCTACAGCCAACAGATCGACAATGCAGTCGCTTTCAGCGGTCAGCCTCAGGATTTCTTCACACGGGCGAAGGCACGCTACCTGCTGGACGTGTTCGCCACCTTCCGCTCGCAGCGCAAGATGGCTCCATCGCAGTCGCTCGACGTGCTGGACATCGGCTGCGGACAAGGTCTCATCCATCCGCATCTACGGCCCGCGCAGTCCGGCATCAAACTCACGGGCATCGACGTCGCCGGTACGGTGATCGAGGAGGCGCGAGCCGCCAACCCGGACGTTCACTACGACGTTTATGACGGTGTGCATCTTCCCTACCCTGACCGCAGCTTTGACGTGGCATACGCCATTGCCGTGATGCACCATGTGCCGCCGGACGACTGGGAAGCGTTTCTTGTGGAGGCGGCCCGTATCGTCCGACCGGGCGGGCTTGTCGTAATTATCGAGCACAATCCGGTCAATCCTCTGACGCAGAAGATCGTCAAGAGTTGTCCATTTGACCAGAACGCGGTGCTGCTCCGCTCGGGACGCCTCGCCAAGCTGTGCCGTGCCGCCGGCTTGGTGGACCCGAAGCGGCAATTCATCATCTTCACTCCGTTCGATACCCCCTTCTTCCACAAGCTGGAGGCGAGCCTCGGTTGGCTGCCATTAGGCGCACAGTACTGCATGGCGGCTCATGTTCCCTCGTGAGGCGCGGGACGGCTTGGCAGGTTCCCGAACGGACTGGCTCGACGAACTGGCGCGCTGCTGTCGGCGGCCGCGATGTCCGTCATCTGCTTTGTTGGATTGATCGTACTGGCGAACTTGTTGCGGATCGAACCACGCCTTCAAAACGCGGAGATCTTCGTCGCCAGCATCTCCATCGTGCCGATTTTGGCTGCCTCTCTTCAATCCTGGAGCGATCGCTGCTACTCCGGCGCCGGTCGCATTTTCGAAGCGATAAACGTCTGGTGCGCCACGGCAACTCTGCTCTCTCTGGCTGCCGTTCGAATCTCGCGGCTTGACGCCTGGCGGGCCCACTCGCTGTTCGTCGCAACTTGCGCCTTCCTTATGTATCTAGGCCTTTCTATAGCGCGCTGCTGTCCAGCCACTTGCGACCATCCATGGTGCGGGACGCGAGCGACCGCATCACGCAGCGTAGCACGAGAGCCTCGCAAATCACAGCATTTGCTTCGCGCTTGCGATTGCGATTGCGATCATCATCCTGTTTCGGGTCGACGAAGGCTCGAAATTTGGCGGGCGTCATCCTATCTTGTTCCGACCTCGAAAGGCGGATACCCGGAACCGACGATCGTTGTTCTCGCCCTGTTGCTCGCCAGCGTAGTCGTTGCCGTCGGCATTTGCATTTTGCAGCTCGAACTCCGAACTCCGTCGCAGACACTGGCGAAACGCCCTGTATCGAAGCTCATCGTCCTCATCCTCGGGCTGATGTCGATCATTGCACTCTTCATCGATTTTTCACTGGCGGCAGACCCGTTCCACTACATGACGATTCTGGGACCCGCGCTGCATCTGATGCATGGCGGAACGTTGATGGTCGACACGTTCTCCCAGTACGGTCCCGGTCCGGTCCTCCTGGCATACCTGGCCTTTCAATTTGGACCGCCATCGTTCTCCGTTCCCGCAGTGGCGATCCAAATGTGCAATCTGGCCTTCTACGGGCTCTTTCTGATCGCACTTTGCCAACGCACGCGGTTTCCCACGGCAGCCGCCTGGTTCGGCATTATCCTCGTGCTGATCTGGATGGCGGGATGGGGCAACGGCGAGGCAATGTGAACGCTGCCCCATCCGTACTCGGAGCTCGGTACCTGCCGGCCATGCTGATGGTAGTGGCCATCGGCATGCTGGGAAAACGCCGACACTCGACGCCGACCTTTGCCAGTTCCATGCTGGCGGCGATCTGGAGCTTCGAGGCCGTGGTCGGCGTCCTCGCAATTCATGCCGGTTTCGTCGCTCTGGCCAATCTGCGCGACCGGACCTACTGCCGACCGCTTCGTTGCACTGGTTGCTCTACCAATCGTCACGGGGCTGCTGCTCGTCGGGTTAGTAATCTTCCTCGTTTCGGGCAAGGGGCCTCGCTCGATACCTATCTTGGCTTTCTGTCCAGCTACAATCCGGTCGCGCAATTTTGGTCGGTGCCGTTCGCGGGCACATTCTGGAGCAGGTCCCCGTTCCTGTTCGGAGTCGTTCTCGCCGTCGGAGGCCTATGGCTTCTCGTGATCAACAAGGCGCGCAACAGTCTTATCGCCGCTGCCGATGACTGGCTCCGCTTGGGCACTCCTGCGACTTTGCTGACGGCCATCACAGGCGCCTATTTTGCGGGGCGCTCGGTGGATTTCACCATCCTCATTGCGCTGCTTCCGTTGGCGCTTATGGTGGTGCCACCGAGCCTGAAGCTCGCCGACATCGGATTGAGTGGATATCGCAGTTCGCCCGGCCTCGCCGTGCTGGCGGCCGGCGTGATCCTCTGGGGAACGACGTTCTCGCTGCTCTACCTGTTTCGCGCGAATGCACCGTATTCGCTGGGGAAGAGTGCAGGGATATGGGCGGTGCAATCCCTCCGCACTGACCCGCGGCGTGGCAGAGACGATGCGCAGTAAGCTCATACTTGCGCCGGGCAACAATCTCTGGGCATTGGCGGATTATGACCGCGCAATCATCTCGCAGGCCCGCGGCTTGATCGATCGCTTCTCGCCGGCCGCGCCGAAGGTCACCCTGCTACTGGGTGCAGGAGCCGGGGGACATGACATGCTCAGCGATATCGTTCTCATGTATGACGGGAAGTGGCACACCTGGCCACGGTCCTTCACGTTCTCCGACCAGCTGGTCCCGACGCTTGCCAATCAAATCCTTGCTGCGCCGATCGAGCTCGCGACGGGTGATCTTGTCCTGCTGCGGCGCGACACGTCTGAGCTCGGCCCGATCGAGAGCGGTATCCTGAAGCCGCCTCCCCTCGCCGCTTGCGGATGATCCTGGCGTCTCCAACGCCGAGCGCAGGGGAATGGCGGCTCTTAGCGAGCTGATCGGAAGAATCGCGGATGTGGCGGGCCCGTTGCCTGAAGGCCGGCTTGACGGACCAGCTCTGGCGCGCGCCGGAGTTCAACTTCCTAGGTCCATGCTTCGTAACCAGCATCTGGTCTCGTTCTGGGGGCCGGCGGCAATCATGAAGTCGGGAGACCAGCTCGTCATCGATCTCAACGGCATCCATCGCTCGACCTGCAGTCGGCTGCTCGTGGAGGCAGGCCAACTTCCCGGTGTTACCCGCGGTGCAAATTCTGGCGCGCTCGCCGATGAGCAGAGCACACCGGTCCCGGAGGCTCGCGCGACGCAGCTCTGCGCCAGAAATACCGGCAGGGCACGCATTATCGTGGAGCGAAGACGCTAGCTGGCGTCTCGGTATTCAGCGTTTCGGCACCGCGCAGCTCAATCGCCGCCCCTCATCCGGTCCCGCGAGGATCAAAACCTCATCCAGGCCGAGGCCCGACGCCCTTGCGCAAAGCTGATCGTCGCTCGTAACGGCCGAAAACGCATCCTCTCTGTAGAGGCTGGTGGTGTAGTAAAGGTCCCTGGCACACTTGAACTCCGGAGGATTGAGCCCCTTCAACATCGGCACGCCAAGGACTGCCGGAACGAAAAGAGGATCGCCTCGACAGTCGACAAAATTAGTCCAGAACGGACGATTGTCAGGCGAAACGAACACCGCAACTTTGCGCATTTGCCCTGCGCCCAGCGAGCGCAGGATCTCGATCGATCGTGCTCCAGGCCCACGACTGACGTCCGCCGCAATCTCCTGCCGAAGACGGCCGCCGGGCGCCAGCAGCGCCGTGATGGCAGGAACCGTCGAAAGCGGCGAGACCTCGCCTCGACCGGCGAGCGAATGAGCCCGTGCACGCAGCTCCTCGAATTGCAGCGCCAGCCTGACCGGGCTGCTTCTCTTTTCATTGGTGGCGAGGCCCACGAGGACAAGAAGGGCGAGAACGACACTGGGACGTGCTAGCCAGGGCTTCCGCCGTTCAATAGTCGGGGCATGGTAGGCGGTCAGGAAGACGATGCAGGCAAAGGTGCCGACATTGGCAAAATAGAACGCCGAGCCTCCTGCAATGTCGAGCAGGAGAGCCGGAACGAGACTCCCGATCGCCACAAGCGCAAACCACTCGGCCAGCCGCCGTTCGGCAAGCGAACCAGATAACCAAAAGCGTCCGGCGCCGTACAGCAGCACAAAGTTGGCGACGATGTTCGGCAACGCGCCCTGCGGATACTCGCGCACGAAACTGAGCGGACGCAGCGTACGAACATAGGTGCCGGCATCCGGCGAGCTGATCATGCTGGCAAGCCCCACCAGCAGCCCGATCGGCACCGCAAGCATAATGAGGTTGGGAACGGTCAAGCCAAGTCGTCGCCATAGCAGGAATCCTGTGGCCCCCCAAAAGATCACGCCGACCGAAATCTTAGCGAAGAGAACCGGCGTTCCAGCGATCACCAGCGCAAACACAGGAAGCCGGAGTGGCGCGTCCTGATCTGCAAGCTCCCCCAGCAACGGCATCGCGAACAAGAATAGAAGCAGCGAGACGAAATAGCTCTCCGAAACGAGATAGGACGTCCACCCCCAGACGTCGGCAACCATCAAGAGCAGGAGCGGAACGAGCGTGACGAGAGCGCAATCAGCCAGCCCACGCCCTTGTCGCCGAAGTAACGCCCCCGCCGTGATCAAGCTGAACAGCAACAGCGGGATGGCGATGATTTGCGCTACGAGATAGTAGCTGTCGAGCGTTGCGACGCCGAGCCATCGCCCCATGCCTCCGATCCAAATGTGGGAAAGGACGTGGTATTTGATCGGCAGGAAACCATCCAAGCCGGTGCTCGGGTGCCCCGACTGCACGAGCATGTTGGCGATGGTCGCGTGAAACAGAGTGTCGAGGTGCTGCAGGCCCGTCAGCGTCTGTTCCGGCGTGAGGACGGTCGCATAACCTCGCGAGTTCACGACGAAGAAGTAGCCGATTCCGGCACCGCAGCCGCAGATGACGGCCAACATCAACCTTGGCCGCGCCAGCGCTACTGCACGCAAAGCCCCTGCAGCTATTGCCGCGAGCAAGATCGGGTAGACAAGGATATCGGCAATGGTGTGGTTCACCAACGCCAGGCACGGCATGAACATCACCGCGATGATCGCGAGAACCATGCTGCCATGGCTTGCGCGCTGTTGCGGTCCGTTCCCGCGGGCCAACACCACGACGCACGAGACGAGCGCTGCCAGCAGCAGGAACGCCTTCACGATCACGAACCAGTGCGGACTCCCCAAAGGACTTCGCACGATCGCGCATAATGCGCCTGATGTTGCCGACATTGCGCACGCGAAACTCGCAGCGAAGCAAACGGCGTTGGCATCGGACGAGGCCTGCTCCGCTCCCTGAGATCGACCCAATTCATCCAGCGAGAATTGAAGAGAATGCACGCAGGCAACGTCCTTCTACAACCCGATATCGGAGGATGCCCCAACCATTCGCGGCACGACACGGGACCGTTGCAATAGCCAATTCCGGGCTTTCCGACCAGTGCACAACCGCTACCGCGGTAAGATCGGCTTGCATTTCGACCCTACTCGCCGGATGGGCTGATCCGGGCCAAGAGCCCCGGTCAGGATGGTCGGTTCGCTGGACCCGCAGAAGCCTTGCATCATCGCCCCCCCTGCCGTATCAACGGCCTCAACCGCTCGCCGTCCCCGGGGATAAGGGCTGGAATTGCCTGCACTTTTTGGACCTGATAGCTTGGCAGACAAGAGCCACGTCACCATCGCCGAGACTGAGACCATTGAGGAAGCCTTCCGGCGCCTCAATGCGAACATGCTCGGCATTTTGTTCGCACAGGATGCGAGCGGACGAATCCTCGGCGCGGTCACCGACGGCGACATCCGCAGGCGCATGCTGACGGGCCTCACCATCCACGATCGGGTAGCGACCTGCGTCAATCGCAACTTCGTCTGGGCACGCTCCGGCGGACCCCGCGAGCAAATTCTCAAACTGCTCGACCAGCGCGTTCATGTGGTGCCGATCCTCGATGGCGAGGGGCGGCTGGTCGACGTGTTCAGCCGCGAGCTGTTCAACCTCTCGGAAGAAAGCGAGGTATTCGCGCGCGCCCGCTCGCCGGTTCGGATCAGCTTCTCCGGCGGCGGCACCGACCTGACGCACTACTTCGTGGCGAATGACGGAGGCGCGGTCATCAGCGCCACGATCAAGATGTACGCTCATGCGGCGCTGCGGCGCCGGAGCGATCCCAGCATCCGGATCTATTCGCACGACTTTCGCCGCACGGTCGAGGCCGACAATCTCGCAGAGCTCGGAACCGGCGAAGATCTCGCGCTGATCAAGTCGGTGGTGCGCCTGATCAAGCCGACCTACGGCTTCGAGCTCGAAGTCTCCGCCGACTTTCCGGTCGGATCGGGCCTCGGCGGCTCCGCGGTGGTCTCGTCGGCGATCATCGGCTGCTTCAACGAATTTCGCAGCGACCAGTGGGACCGCCACGAGATCGCGGAGATGGCTTTCCAGGCCGAGCGGCTGATGCTCAACATCCCCGGCGGCTGGCAGGATCAGTACGCCACCGTGTTCGGCGGCTTCAATCACATGGAGTTCTTCTCCGACCAGAACACCATCGTGCCGCTTCGCCTCGATCCCAGCATCATCGCCGAGCTCGAGGAGAGCCTGGTGCTCTGTTACGTCGGCTCGGGGCGAGATTCCGGTGCCATTCACCGCGACCAGAAGGCTCGGCACGAGACCAGCGACGCGGTGGCCGCAGCTGCCAAGCAGAAGGAAGTGACGCGCGACATCAGGCGGCATCTGCTGCGCGGTCAACTGCTGGAATGCGGCCGGCTGATCGACGAGGCCTGGCACGC